>PJEL010004253.1_pt1 | contig 11921 bp, 9 predicted proteins | sample 1853271 | NCBI WGS metagenome assembly PJEL01 (sample SAMN08108733, study PRJNA415343) | Invertebrate metagenome, whole genome shotgun sequencing project. | host: Globobulimina | place: Sweden: Gullmar Fjord | collected 2015-08 | reverse complement strand
CTCTTTTAGGAAAAAACTCATTTTTGACTATTTCTTTATATTTTTCAAATATCAGTTCTTCTCCTTCTTCATTAAACGAAAGCGTATAGTATTCTCTTACTTCTGGAAATTTCTTAAATAAGTCGACTATCTCTGCTAATAATACAGTCTTTGATTTCTCAACGAGAGAATTTTTAAGCTTTGCAATTGTAATATGTTTCATGTCGTATATTTTGTTTCCACATAACACTGGCATCAGTGGTGTTTTGAGCGGAGCGAAAAACATCCACTGAATGCACACGTTGGGAGCTGTTACTTGAGTAAATCACAGCCCTTTGAGTAACTGGTAATACTAGAAGGAATATCAGCCCACATCACCTTTGAATTGGTCCAGCTTTGATGCGAAGGTTTCACTATAGTTGGATCGTCTAGGCAACCGGATTTCACCCAGACGTATTCCGGGTGAACAGGAGAAAATGTGAATAATGGAGACCCACAGATTGGACAAAATTCCCTGATGATTTCCTTGCCACTGTCTGCAACTACTGAATACCCTGTAGGCTTCTGACCAGCACTCACAACAAAATTTTTGACATCCAGACGAGTGCTTACCAGAAAAGCTGTTCCAGTTACTTTTCGGCAATCTGAACAATGACAATAGCTGGAAGGGCCAATCTCTCCGTTATATTCAAATTTAATTTGCCCACACAGGCAACTTCCCTTTATTTTTGATTCCATAATTTAGGTTTTTAGCCTCCCAACATATTATTAAGCAGAAGTTCTTCAGAATAAACTGTCTATTGAATAAAATTCAGAATTTTTACTCAATATGAAGAAACTCATTTTCATATTAAGTAAAAATGTTGTGTTTTTCTGGCTTAATCTCAAATCTGCTGAATTCTTCCTCAATAAAACTGAGATTCTTTTTTCCAGTGCGATTTCATAAAAATAGCGGATAACTTCTTGTCATTGCTTGGTATATACTAAAAACAAGATTCAAGCAATAGATGCACTTCCTAATACCTACAAGAGGATATCAGGCGTTCTCCAGAAAATGTCGGCTTAAGTCTTAATAATTGGTTTTTGCGAGATAATCTGAAGATAGCACTTTGGATTATGGTGTGGGGTTTCCGGGGGATAGTGGTTGAAAACGGACTCCTGGTCAGGAGCCCTGATAGATGTACTCGAGGGATTAAAAGATCCAATTTGGCCTTTCATCCGACCATTTCTTTGCGGTTTCACGCAACCAGTCCTCCAGATCCGGAACCATATAAAATGCTGGGAAAAGCAGGTTCTGGTCCGGTGTGATGATTCCATCTTCAATGGCTGTTTGCGCCAGCGGGGTATTTGGGTAGATACGAATCCCCAGGGTCAGTTTCATCAGATTCAATTCCAGGGAATCGGCATAGGCCAGGCTTTCCTCAACGGTCTCCCTGGTTTCGCCAGGGCCACCCAACAGCAGAAATCCCATCTGCCTGATACCGTGCCTCTTGAGCATTGCTGAAATATTACGCACCTCTTCCGCCTGAAATCGTTTGTTCAAAATCGCAAGAATATTGTCAGAGCCGCTTTCGAACCCCAGACTGACATCTGTACAGCCGGCTCTGGCCATTTTTTCGACTAGACCTTCTTCCACATTCCAGGGATAAAAGATACATTGCCAGGAGATATTCAGCGCTGAGTCTATGATCCCATCACAAATCTCTTCGGCATGCTTCCGGGGCAGGTTGAAGGTATTATCAACGAAAAAGAAGTGATCGTACCCCTCAGCCACATACTTCGCAAGAGAATCGATGACCCTGTCCACCTCATAATAACGTGTTTTTGCCCCTTCAATGGCCGTGGTGGAACAGTAGTTACAATTCATGGGACAGCCTCGTCCCGTTTGAAAAGGGATCATGATTTGCTGCTCTTTGACTGCTGGTGGCAGTTGGAGATGACTGTTCGGCAATGGTAGCGGGAATGTTTCTGCATCTGCAAGATTGCCAGCTTTCTGCTGAGACCCGCTCTGCGGCAGAAAGAGTCCCGGTATCCCCCGGGGTTTTATCTCTTTTTCAATACAATCCAGTAAACTGACAAATGCCGCCTCCCCTTCTCCCTGGATGCCCATATCCGCTTTTAAGTAATCCAAAGCAGCGTCAGGAAAGATACTGTACCCAGCACCACCCAGAATGATGGGCGCGTTGGAAAGTTTTCTGCAAATCAAGATGGTTTCTTGAACGGCCCCCAATAGAAACTGGTTGTTTTCCATTTTCTGATCGTCCACATTTCTGAGGGAAATGCCAATGGCTTCAGGTCGGAATTCTTCAAACACCTTTTCCAGGTCGGACCGCGCCTGTGATGCAGTCAAACTGATCTGCCTGACATCATGTCCGGCATTCCCGGCCGAGGCTGCGATAAAGGCCATCCCCAGTGGCAGGACTGGGACATTGATATTTTCTGTGACAACGTATATCAAAAGAACTTTCATCATTTGGGTCTCTTTTTGGGCAGATAGAGGTCTGTGATAGAGCCCTCGAAAATTTCAGCGGCAAACGAAATCGATTCAGACAGAGTTGGATGGGGATGTATAGTCAGGCTGAGATCTTCGGCCGTACATCCCATTTCAATAGATAGAGCCATTTCAGCAATCAGTTCACTAGCATTCGAACCGACAATGCCAGCCCCTATCACCCGACCCGAAACTTTATCAAAAATCATTTTAGTCTTACCTTCCTTGCGGCCCATTGTCAATGAACGTCCGCTGGCGGACCAAGGAAAAACAGCCTTTTCAATCTCAAGTTGCTTTTCCTTGGCTTCCTTTTCTGTGACACCGGCCCAGGCTATCTCAGGATCGGTATACGCAATCGCCGGAATTACAACCGCATCAAAATAGGTGTCCAATCCGCAAATCGCCTCTGCGGCAACCTTCCCTTCATAGGAGGCTTTATGGGCTAATCCCGGCGCCCCTACGATATCACCGACAGCAAATATCCGACTGTTTTTAGTACGTTGCTGGTTATCAACGATAATGTGGCCAAAGGCTTCTGTTTCAACACCCGCTTTATCAAGAGACAATTCTGTGGAATTTGGTCTGCGCCCCACAGACACCAGTACGATATCAAACTCCTGAGGATCGGGAGCCTTGTCTCCCTCAAAAATCACTTTCAGTCCGGAATCTTCAGCTGACACGCTGGTGACCTTGGTTTCCAGCAGGATGTCCTTGAATTTCTTTTTTATAAAGGTATGGAGAGGACGGATCAGATCACTGTCTGCTCCCGGGATCAGTTGATTCATTGCTTCAACCACCGTAATTTCGGATCCCAGCGCCTGATAGACGGTCGCCATTTCCAGCCCGACTATTCCGCCCCCGATAATCAGCATTCTTTTAGGAATTTCTTTCAAAGACAGGGCACCGGTGGATGTAATGATGCGCTCATCATCCGGAAAACTCTTTATCATGACCGGTTGGGAACCGGCCGCGATAATGGCATTGTCAAAACTGATCACCTGTGACCCATCCTCACCTGTGACCTCAATTGAACTGTCAGAGAGAAATTTTCCATAACCATTGACAATGGTTATTTTTCTCTGTTTGGCCATGCCCATCAACCCCCCGGACAATTGGGAAACCACACTGTCTTTCCACTCCTGTATTTTGTCCAGTTGCAGGTCCGGTGCACCAAAACCCACACCAAACTTACTGGCCTCTAGTGCCTCATCAATTATTTTTGCCACGTGCAACAGAACTTTAGAGGGGATACAACCCACATTGAGACAGACGCCACCAATAACGGGAAACCGTTCAATAATGATCACCTTTTTCCCCAGGTCCGCCGCCCGGAAAGCAGCTGTATAACCCCCGGGTCCGCCGCCCAGAACGACCACCTCACCATGTAAATCCGAATCCATTTGCGCCGCAGACACCGGTTGAGGGTCAGACCCGGGTGCCGCCTGTTCCGGAATCGGAGCAGTTTCTGTCTCTGCTGTCGCGGCAGTGGTATCCACCTGTCCAGCGGCTTGTTCGAGACTCAAGATCAGCGTATTTTCAGAGATTTCATCTCCAACCTTCACAAAGATCTCTTTTACAACCCCATCACAGGGCGCAGGGATGTCCATCGAAGCTTTATCGCTCTCCAATGTGATCAGCGGATCCTCTTTCTTGATCACTGAACCGGCTGACACGAGTACTTCTATGATGATAACATCCTCAAAATCGCCAATATTTGGAACCCTGACTTCCGTGATATTTTCCATAATAATCCTTTGTTGATTCAAGCAGACAACATGATTGAAGACAAAAGTGGCACTACAGCATTTTTCGGATATCGGTCAACAGTTCGCAAATATGGGCCAGGACCCTGGCTGCCAAAGCACCGTCCACCACCCGGTGATCATAGGATAGAGCCAGCGGCAGGATTAAACGGGGTACAAATTGATTGTTCTGATAAATCGGTCGGATGGCCGCCCTGGGAACACCCAAAATGGCCACTTCAGGCGCATTGACAATCGGTGTAAATCCGGTGCCACCGATTCCTCCTAAATTTGAGATCGTAAAACATCCTCCCTGCATATCTTCTCGTTTTATACCGCCTGTGCGGGACTTGAGCGTAAGGTCTCTCATGTCCGCGGCCAAATCCTGCAAGCTCTTTTGGTCAACATCTCTGATAACCGGCACCAGAAGGCCGTTTTCAGTATCCACCGCCATGCCGACATGAAAATATTTCTTCAGGATCAGGTTCTCACCTTCAGGATCCAACGATGAATTCAAGACTGGAAACTTCTTCAGACCGCTGACAATTGCCTTAAACAAAAATGGCATCAGGGTCAGCCTGTCGGTTTTCTCTTTCGCAGCCTCGTTATGTTTTTTACGAAACTCCTCCAGATCCGTGATATCGGCATCATCAAAATGGGTGACATGAGGAATGGTAATCCAGTTTCGATGCAGGTTGCGTGCGGATAGTTTTTGGATCCGCTTCATCGGTTGCACCTCGATCTCGCCAAACTTCCCAAAATCAACCGTCGGAACGGTCGGCATCTGAAAACCTTCCTTTTTTTCCTTTTTCTTATCTATCTTTGTGATGACAAACTTCTCAACATCATCCGTTGTGATCCTGCCTCTGCGACCACTGCCAACTACTTTATTCAGGTCCACGCTCAGTTCACGAGCCAGTTTGCGGACCGCAGGACCCGCATGAAAGTCCAACTGTCCGGCTTTTAACGCCTCGGAAGGGTGCGGAAGCCCGGCATGTTCAGACGCGTTATATGCTGAAGGCGTTGATTTTTGCTGTTCAGGACCAGGTGCCGGCACAGGGGGGTCTGCCGGTGTCTTTTCGTCAGACGGTTCAACTGCTGCAGTTCCTGCTTCTGTTTCCAGAATTAGAATCACAGTTCCCTCGGAAACAAGAGATCCAATTTCAACCAGAATCTCTTTGACAATCCCGACAGATGGTGACGGAATATCCATCGCCGCTTTGTCACTTTCCAAGGTGATGAGTGAATCCTCTATGGCCACCTTATCCCCCGGAGAAACCAGGATATCTATGACTTCAACATCCTGAAAATCACCGATATCCGGGACCTGAACATTTTGTAGTGTTGACACTGGACCTCCCGCTTGAATGTGATTAAACAGTTGTTGGTGAGGGTTTTTCCGAATCGATATTATATTTTTTCATCGCTTCTGTGACCGTCGCTACGGGTATTTTCCCTTCGTCTGCAAGACTCTTCAAAGCGGAGACCACTACCCAGTAGCGGTCCACTTCAAAAAATGCTCTGAGCGACTTGCGATCATCACTGCGGCCAAAACCGTCTGTCCCCAAGGCAATAAACCGCCTGGAAATGAACGGTTTCAGTTGATCAGCAAAACTCTTCATATAATCAGTGGATGCGATAATGGGTCCTGGAAAAGGAGCCAGGCACTCATCCACATAGCTTTGTTTAGAGGGTAACTCTGGATGCAAGCGATTATAACGTTCGATTTCCAAACCATCGCGCCTTAACTGAGTAAAACTGGTCACGCTCCAGACATTGGCACTGACATCATAACTCTCTTCCAGTATCTTCCCGGCCTCAATCACCTCACGTAGAATCGCACCACAACCCAGCAGTTGAACAGTGTGTTGTTTATCCGTCGCACCTGTATTGAGAAGGTAGATCCCTTTGCGAATCCCCTCTTCAACCCCTTCCGGCATCGGTGGGTGGGAATAGTTTTCATTCAAAACGGTGACATAGTAAAACACTTTTTCACGATTTCGATACATCCGCCGCAGTCCGTCATGTAGTATAACCGCCAGTTCATAAGCATAGGTGGGGTCATAGGTAACACAGTTGGGAATCGTTGAAGCCAGGATGTGGCTATGACCATCCTGATGCTGCAGCCCCTCTCCTTCAAGAGTCGTACGCCCGGATGTGCCGCCAATCAGGAACCCGTTTGCCTGGGCATCACCCGCCAGCCAGGCCAGGTCTCCACACCTCTGGAAGCCAAACATCGAATAGAAGATATAAAAAGGAATCATTGGGATGCCGTGATTTGATCCGGAAGTACCAGCTGCAATCCACGAAGAGAAAGCCCCTGCTTCTGTAATACCTTCTTCCAGCATCTGTCCCTCCAGATCTTCGCGGTAGTACATGACCTGCTCGGAATCCATCGGTTCATAGAGCTGTCCACTGGCAGCATAAATTCCGAACTGGCGAAACATCCCTTCCATTCCGAAGGTTCTTGCCTCGTCCGAGACTATCGGTACGATATGCTTAGCGAGGTTTTTGTCCCGCATCAAAGTGTTCAACATCCGAACGAAGGCCATCGTCGTAGAATTTTCCCGATCTCCAGTCCCTTTGGTTTGTGATTCGAACGCTTCCAATTCAGGAATTATCAGAGAATCCTGTACCGGGGTCCGTTGCGGCAGATATCCACCCAGCTGTTTACGACGCTCCTGCATATAAATCATTTCAGGACTGTCATCTGCTGGTTTGAAAAAAGGCGTGTCGCCAAGCACATCATCCGAAATGGGAATATTAAAACGATCTCGGAATGATTTGAGAGCCTTCTGGCCCATTTTTTTCTGCTGGTGGGTGATATTCTGCCCTTCTCCCGAAATGCCCATTCCAAATCCCTTCACCGTTTTAGCCAGGATAACGGTTGGTTGTCCTTTGTGTTTAACCGCGGCCGCATAAGCAGCATACACTTTCTGCGCATCATGACCGCCAAAATACAGACGCCATATATCTTCGTCCGACTTATCAGCAACCATCTTCATCAGTTCAGGATGGGCACCAAACAAATGTTCGCGTGTATATCCCCCTCCGCGGGCTATATAGTTTTGAAAATCACCATCTACCACCTCTTCCAGACGATTTCTGAGCAGCTTTTTATCATCTTGTTCAAAAAGTGGGTCCCAGGCCGAACTCCAGACAACCTTGATCACATTCCACCCATGACCATGAAAATCCGCTTCCAACTCCTGAATAATTTTACTGTTGCCTCGCACCGGGCCATCCAGCCGTTGAAGATTACAGTTAATAACAAAGATCAGGTTATCAAGCTTCTCCCTGGCCGCCAAAGACACCGCACCCAGAGATTCCGGTTCATCCATCTCACCATCACCCATAAAAGCCCAGACCCTGCGATCTCCACTGTCTAAGACATGGCGATTTTCCAGATACTTCATAAATCTGGCCTGGTAGATCGCCAACATAGGTCCCAACCCCATGGAGACGGTCGGGAATTGCCAATAGTCAGGACTTAACCAGGGGTGAGGATAAGATGGAAGCCCCTTACGGCTGATCTCTCTGCGAAATCCGTGTAGTTTTTCCTCAGTCAATCGACCTTCCAGAAAAGACCGTGCGTAGATACCCGGAGCACAATGGCCCTGTATATATAGTAAGTCACCACCGTGCTTCTCAGTCGGCGCATGGAAAAAGTGGTTGAAGCCCACTTCATAGAGAGCCGCCGAAGATGCAAAACTGGCGATATGACCACCCACACTGGCTGCGGAACGGTTAGCCTGAATAACCATAGCCATGGCGTTCCAACGGATTAGAGCCAGAATTCTGGACTCCATTTCCAGATTGCCGGGATTCTGTTCTTCCTGATCCAGTGGGATTGTATTCAGGTAGGCAGTGTTGGCGCTAAATTGTAGAGGGGTTCCTGATCGACGAGCTTTTTCAATCAGTTTGTCCAGTATGAAGTGGACCCGTTCCGGCCCTTCCCTTTTTAAAACAGATTCCAGAGCTTCCAGCCATTCCTGGGTTTCCAAGGGGTCAATGTCGTCATGTTTTGGTTGCTCGGCCATAAAAATTCTCCAGAAAAACAGATTGGTCTGCCAACATGCTCCATGCTGAGTCTATACGTGTCAGACTCTTTTCACTTTTTTGATAAAGGATCGGCTCAAAAATTAGTTCACATTCTGTTTGCAAAATGTCCAGCTTTTAGGACCATTGTAAATTGAAGGTGAAGTTATTTTCTAACGATCCCTAAGTGACGTTCTTCCCTGAAATCATGGCTCTGTGCAAAAATTAAAGTCACAAACTGCAGATAAAAAACAGTGTTGCCAGTCACCCACTATCAGATCAAGTGGCGACGACAACAAATAATAACAAGTGGAAACAAGTGGTGATTTGGTAAGAGGTTCTACACTATATGATAAAAAATCGATTTTTGGGTGTCAAGGCATTTCCCACAATTTCATTTATTTAGAGAGAACATTTGCTTTAGGTTGGATGTCTTTTAAAGGTTCAAACAGGGGCGCTGTTTGAACCTGCAGGTCTGAGATCAGCTGTTATCTGGCTGGTTATTGATCCTGAAGCGCTTTGACGATGGCCCGGAAGGCAGGCATCGTCCTGGTTACATTTATTACTCCATCTGAATGCCGCCGCTGACCGGTGTATATGTACCTGAGATGAACTCGCTGTGATCACTTGCCAGCATCAGGATGCCACCCGCCACATCTTCCGGTTGGGCCAGCCTGCGCAAAGGTGTATTTGCCGCAATCATCTGCTTCATTTCCTCGGGTGTGAAAGCGGTTGCATCTGTGATGGTGAGGCCAGGTGCAATGACGTTTACTCGAATTCCATTGGGCCCCAGTTCCAAGGCCAGGGATTTGGCGAAAGAATCAAGCCCCGATTTGGCCGTACTATGAGCAATAAAGCCTGGCCCAGGCTGCCTGGAAAGCCCACTTGAAACTGCTATTATATTCCCCCTGTTCCGTTCAATCATTCCGGGGACAACCTCTTTACAACAATAAAAAGCCGCCTTCAACTCCTTGGTCAGTTTAGATTCAAAATCCTCCCAATTGAATTCCATAAAGGGTACAATCGGAAATGTGATACTTGCATTCAAGACCAGAATGTCAATATCTCCCAGCTCAGTGATGGTTCTGGAAACCATCTCCTTGACCTGAGTCGGATCCGTCACATCAGCCTGAACCACAATTGCGTTTCCCCCGGCGTTCGTAATATCTGCCACCACCGCATCGGCGGCATTTGTGTGGGCAACGCAATTGACCGCCACCGCGGCGCCGTTTTTCGCAAACAGTTTGGCTGTTGCGGCACCGATCCCCCGGCTTGATCCGGTGATCAGGGCTACTTTGTTTGATAGTAAAGTCATAATCTCTCCTTAGGGATCGTGAAAAAGTAGCTTCATATAATCTATTTGCAAAAGTACCAAAAGCTGGACATTTTGCAAACAGAATGTGTGACCAACGTGTTTCCTTTTCACTGACAACGTGATTCCTTGACATTCATGGGAATCACTTGGATGGGAAACACTTGACTAAATTTTTAGCCGACCCTTAGCTAATAAGGTTTTGCTCTAGATACTATTTCAACGCCAACCGCTTAGTATCAAAACTCAAGCGCCAGACAGGATAACGCCTGGATAAATGGAAGGGGTCCCTTTCCCCCTGCAAAGGGAGAATTCTTGGCTTAAAATGCTTTATTATACCAAAATGATACTTTAGTAAACAATATTGATTGGTGATTAGGGAAAAGCAGGCTGGATAATGGATGGATTGTCTGGTTGCAATCAGATCTTATGAAGTTGTTCTTTAACGATCCTTAAGGGCCATAAACCGGGATATGTTACCAAAGAAGTTTGGCAACCGTTTATCGTCATGACCCTCAACTTTTAGTTCTTTCTCAAATCACGCACTCCATTGCTCTGGGAGCTACGCTCGGGCAGTTAGCAGTTCCTGATATGTACGAATGAGCCTTTTTGAAATGATACCAGCCAGAATTTTCATCACTTTCAGTCCATCTTTTGGATGTCGATTGAAAATAAGGTTTAATTTTTCTCTTTCAATTTCAAAAACGTTCAAGTCGGTAATAGCGACACTGGTGGCGGTGTATGTTCCGTCATCTACCATGGTAGACCAACCAAACATCTCACCCGGCTGGGAAATACCGAAATTAATCCCACCACCGTTACTTATCACCAGATTTACCATCCCCTGGTTCAGAAAAAAAAGTCGATCAGCTTTATCACCTAGATTAAACAAGATCGCATTTTTATCATAGGATTTTTCTGAACAGACATCGGAAATCTCTTTCACGAATTCAAAACCGATACCTTTGAACAATTCAAGCTCTTTAAATATCATTTTTCCTCCATTGGTTAATTGGTGTGAACCTTTTTAACAACAGAATCAGATGACAGACTTGCTAAAATCGATAAAAAGTCGATTGACCCTTGCGACGGTATAATTGCGCAAAGTTCTTCAAATCATCTGTATTTAAGGGTTTCGAGGGAAAAACATCTTCAATTTCATTAAAAATGATCTCAACACACGGTTCCACTTCTGACTGGAAGAAATGACACTGATCCTTGGAATCGGAACACTACAAATTATAAACTTTCTGCCTGAATTGTCAAATGAAGACAAAGTTAATTTATCCAAAATGAAACCACAAAGCCTGACAGAGATGAATCAGATTTTGATTGTACAGACGCCTCACAAGGACTTACACTATATATAGCAAAACCGTTTATTAAACCTGTAACTTATGTTCATCAACCGATGAGTCATAAGAGGCAGAACCTGAGGAGAGCAATATGAAAAAGCGTTTAGGTTTCACAGTATTTTGCCTGTTATTTTATTTTTCCAGCGCAACCGCCGGAGAAGCGGATGTAATTGGGGTTAAGGTCAAAAAAGCGAACAATAATACCTATTATTTCAGTGTGACAGTTCAACACCAGGACACGGGTTGGAAGCATTATGCAAACAAATGGGACATTATCAGCAAAGAGGGAACCGTATTTGGAACCAGGATTCTTCACCATCCCCATGTCAACGAACAACCATTTACACGCAGCCTTTCCGGCGTATCGATCCCTGCCGGGGTTAATTCCGTCATCGTGCGGGCCCATGACTCTGTCCACAAATATGGTGGCAGGGATAAAACTGTTGAACTGCCCTGAAAACGGATTTTGGAAGGAATATGGAACCTTTGGAACTTGTAGAAAAATACATGGAGATTATCTTCTCAGAAGGGAGTTTAGAAGATCTCATACCCCTGTTGGCTGCCGATCTCAAATTCAAAGGACCGCTATTTGAATTTGATTCTGCAAATGACTATGTAGAGTCGCTTAAATCAAATCCTCCTGTAGGATTCCATCATAATCCCATCAAAACCTTTGTGAATGATTCATCGGTATGTATCATCTACAAGTTTTCAAAATTTGAGATTTCGACTCCGATGGCTCAATTTTTCGAAATAAAAAAAGGTTTGATCTCAAGCATTTTACTCATTTTTGATAGAACCGATTTCACTTAGGGTTTATGGATGAAAGAAAAAATTCGGGTTCTGTTTCTTTGCACGGGGAATTCCTGCCGCAGCCAGATGGCAGAGGGATTGTGCAGACATTTCCAGAGTGAGACAATTGAGGTGTATTCTGCGGGTATCAAAAAGCAGGGGCTCAATCCTTTGGCGACAAAGGTGATGAGCGAAATTGGGATCGACATTTC
>PJEL010004252.1_pt1 | contig 11922 bp, 7 predicted proteins | sample 1853271 | NCBI WGS metagenome assembly PJEL01 (sample SAMN08108733, study PRJNA415343) | Invertebrate metagenome, whole genome shotgun sequencing project. | host: Globobulimina | place: Sweden: Gullmar Fjord | collected 2015-08 | reverse complement strand
TCCCCATGTGAGGCGGTCAATATACAGGCAGAGGGGGATCCGCCCCATCGAATATTTTACCAAACAGCGGGTAGAGCCAACACGACCGAGACAGGAGGGATTCATGGATATCGAAACAAGGCTCAAAAGCCGATACCGCTGCGCAAAATGTAACCAGCGCAGCGCCAATGTCAGACGGATCGCGGCGACGGGCACCGGGCTCAGCAAGCTCCTGGACATCCAGCACAACAGCTTCATATCGATGACCTGTGGGAATTGTGGGTATACGGAGCTTTATGACCCGAAGGTGCTTGGTGAATCGAGACAGCTCGGTACGATTCTCGATGTGCTGTTCGAGCGCTAGGCTAGCGTTATATCTTTGAAACAATATCTTTTTCTTGAGGCTTGCGTTCAGGGAGGGTTGTTGATGTATACTTGATTAACCGGAAAGCGCCTGGTCCCCAGCCAAACAGCGATGCGCGGCGCGACTCGAAGCCTTAGTTATCTGCGACCCACGGAAACAAGCGGGGCGAGTCGAGCATGGCGAAGCAACCTCTGTCTTTGGGCAGAAAGGCGCATCGGAACAAGATTGAAGCGGGCGAGCTATACCGCCGCCTGTTCCTCCAGTCCAATGACGCCATCATCCTACATGAACTCGGCGGTAACATCGTCGAGGTCAATGCCAAGGCCTGCGCACTGCTGTGCTGTTCGGAAGCGGAGCTTATCGGCAAGCCTCTGGGTGCCCTCGTCAGGTTTGAAACCAAAATACCATCCCCCGAAATACATGCGGCGCTCAAGCGCGACGGTGGCGTGCGTTTCGATGCGACGCTGTTGCAGGCAAGCGGCAAGCAGATCGCCATTGAAATCAGTTCGAGCCTGATCGATGCCGAATCCGGACTCGTGCAAGGCTGCATACGAGACGTCTCGCAGCGACGTCGCGAAACCGAACGCAACGAGCTGAGGACGAAGATCTCGACGCTCCTGGAGTTCCTGGAGCCCGGCCATATCGAGATGGGCATCGATCGGGCTTGCGGACTCATTGCGGAGTATGCCGGCTGCGAGCGGATACATGTCTACTGGCGCCATACGGATGCGGAAGGCGTCGATCTCGTGAGCAACGTCAACGAGTGGTGCGCGCCGGGGATCGTTTCGATCAAATCGGGGATGCAGAAGCTCCCGACCTCGGAACTTCCCTACTGGTTCAAACGGCTCGAGAACTTCGAAGACATCCATATCAACGATCTGAACGAAATCCCCGCCGAAGCGCATAGCGAGCATGAGTTCTTCAAGCGGATGCACGTGAAATCGCTAACCAGCATCCCCATGGTGCATGCCGGCAAACTCGTCGGTTTCATCGGACTTGTCTTCCGCTATGAAACGAAAAACTGGGAAGACGGCGATCTCAATCTACTACGGAACATTGCGGAGTCGATCGCAAACCACAGGATGAGCAACCTGGTTCAATCTCATCTCCGCAGAAGCCAAACCAGAATGCGCGAGTTCGAAGAGCTGCTGCCCGACTTCGTCTACGAAGTCGATCTCGAGGGGAACTTTACCTTCGTCAGCGACAACGCCTACAAGCTGTCGGGCTATTCTCGCGAAACACTACTCACCAAAACGAGGGCCGATGCGCTCATCCATCCCTGCGATCGCGAGCGAGCTCACAAAAACCTCGCTCGCCTGATGAAGGGCGAATACATCGGCAAGAACGAGTACCTCCTTCTGCGCAAGGATGGGAGCACTCTCCCGATCATCGCTCACTCCAAACCGGCCTACGATGGAGATAAGGTCATCGGTCTGCGGGGCATCTTCACCGATATCAGTAAGTACAAGGACGCGGAGGATCGGCTGCGCAGCGCCCACGAGGCGCTCGTGAAGATCAATCAAGATCTCGTGCAGGCGCGGCAAGCCGCGGAAGATGTGAGCCAATCGAAGAGCGAATTTCTCGCCTTCATCGGGCACGAGATTCGCACGCCCCTCAATGCGGTTCTCGGTATTCTCGACATCCTCGGCGAGGCAAAGATGCCCGCCGAGCAGGTGGAGTACATGCGGATACTGCGAGTCTCGGCAAACTCGTTGATGGAGATTCTCAACGATATCCTCGACTTCTCCCGCGCCGAGGCGGGGAAGATGGAGTTGATAAAGGTTCGCTTTGAGCCCGCCAAGGTCATTGAGCAGTCCGTGCGGTTGATCGAGGCGATGGCCACGCAGAAGGGTCTCGGTATTTCAGTCGATATCGATCCACGCTGCAGCGGAACTTTTGTCGGCGACGAGGGCCGTGTTCAGCAGATCATGCTGAACCTGGTCAATAACGCCGTTAAATACACGAACTCCGGGAGCATCCGAGTTTGCCTGATTTGCGAAGGTCGGTCGGATGGAAACGCTCAATTGCGCTTTGAGGTGGCGGACACGGGGATCGGTATCGCTCGGGAGAAACTGGACCTCATCTTCGACCGTTTCAGCCAGGGGGGCGGCAAAGGGTCCGGCGAACAGCCGGGTTCTGGGCTTGGATTGACGATCAGCAGGCAACTTGCCGAGTTGATGGGTGGCTCGATCGGCGTTGAGAGCGAACTGGGTCAGGGATCGCGTTTCTGGGTGCTGCTTCCCATGGAGTGCATGCTGGCTGATGAGCCGGAGTGCAAGCCGGAGGCCTTGAAGCCCGAGGATGCGAGTATACCCAGGATCGAGGCGCGCGTTCTTCTCGTGGAAGACGACGAGATTATCCAACACGTTGCAAGCACGATTTTGGAGCGCATCGGTTGTAGTGTCGTCATTGCGGGCGATGGCGTGGCTGCCCTCGAAGAGATGGAGCGCTCCCACTACGATCTGATTTTCATGGATTGTCAGATGCCGAGGCTAAGCGGCATGGAGGCGACAGTGAAAATCCGCGAGATCGAGGGCGACGGGCCGAGAACGCCGATTATCGCGCTTACGGCGAATGCGCTTGAGGGCGACAAGGAAAACTGCTTCGCCGCCGGTATGGACGACTATATCTGCAAGCCCGTGAGCGCTGCAGAACTCAGGCAGATGGCCCGCAAGTGGTACACCGCTGCTCGCGAAGCGGGAGCCTAGAATCTCGGACCAAACAATCAGGGACTTTGGTCCGCATCTCGTCGTGCAATCTCAGAAGCAATGGCGGCGGTAAGGTCGAAATCGGCGCCATCTTCCCGCCACCATCGAAGCCAGGCTTCGCGATCGACACCCAGCCGATCGTAGAGATCCTTCCCGACATAGCGACCCAGATCCGCGAAGAGATTCTTGCCGTAGTTCTCCCCCGTATCGAGCGTTGCGACACTCAACTCCCTGAGCAATCTCGGGATGGCCTGCTTATGCCCAAGCGAAACGGCGCTGAGCGCCGCCTGCCGCCGCACGAACAGATCGTCGTCCTCGATGAGCGCAAGAGCGAGCGACAGCGCCTCGCGCGCCTCGCTCTCCCTGAGTCCGCTGCAGATGGAGAGGCGCACGACCGTCGCGGAATCCTCGAGCGCGAGCGACAGCGCCCCCATGGCATCGGGATTGCCGGAGCGGGCGAGGGCGAAAGCGGCCTCCCTGCGGCATAGCGCATCGAGATCATAGACAAGGCGATCCCTGAGCACTTCGATCTCCTGCGCCTGCGTTCCGAGCATCCTGATAAGCAGACGCCGCAGTTCGGGGTCATCGACGCGCTCCTCCAGAAGAGAGCGAGAAACTTGCATGCGCGCGGCCCCGATGCTGTCCGCCTCGGCGCGGAGCGATGCCCAGGCGATCAAATCGCCGGGGGCCGACGCCGGATTGCTGAGCAGTAGAGACAGCAGGCGGGATCGATCAGGTCCCCTGCCGGCATAACCGAGTAGATCCAGCTCTTCATAGATCTGTCGCCGCCGCTCATAGCCCGCGCTACTCAGCGCCATGTACCATTCCTCGGCATCGGGCGCGGTCATCGGAATCTGGGGCAGATCGCCGTCGAATCGGAAATAGGTTTCGCGACTCACGGGTAGCGCTCGGTGGCTGAGATTTTCCTGCCAACCACCAATAGGATTGAATGGGATGGCAATCCGCGGCCGCGCGGGGAACGCGCGCCAGACAGCATTGGTGAAGATCGGCAGCTCGGGCGCCAGGTCCAGCCCGAAACCCTGGCCTGCATAGCTCCAGCTGCCGCCGTCGCTTCGCGCGAGCGCTTTGTCCCCCGAGGGGTAGAGATCGCTTCCGCCGAGATCCATGAACAGGGCGGTCGGCCAGTGCTCGGGATCGGCGGGGTGCTGTACCCTGCCGCAGCTCTCGCCGCTGAAGTCGTAGCTGTCGTCACCCGCCATATCGACGAACAGGCCAACGGCCTTCGGCTTGCGCGCCGTTCCGATATTGTGTGCTCCACCCCGATAGATATCGTCACCATCGCCGTCGATGAATATGCCGACACCTCGGTCGCCGCCGACGCCTGTGCTGCCCCAGTCGGCCGTGTAGATATCGTCGCCGTCCATATCGATCATCAAACCGGCGGCGAGGTGGATCACCGCGCCCTGCCCGTTGCTCTGATTGGTGTAACGGTCGTTGCCGCCCTCGGCGACCAAGATGCCGGCGCCGAGCATGTAGGCTCCCCCCTGACAAAACAGGGGACAGTAGAGATCGTCGTCGCCGCCCGAGTCATAGAGGAAGGCGACCCCGCCATAAAATGCAGGTCGGCCCTTCCAGGGGTAATCGCGCATCCCGACCGCGCCTCCCTGGCCGACGCCGATGGCTCGCGTCCAGAGCTGCGGCGCGCGCCAACCGCAGCGCATTCGATCGTTGCCTGCTGATTCGACAAGGAAGGCGATGCCGAGCGTCGTGCTTGCAGCCTGGGCCATGCCGGTTGCGCTGTAGAGATCACTGCCTTCGATCTCCCAGAACAGCGTGCTGCCGTAGGCCGCCGCTCCTTGAGCGAAGAAGTCGGCCCGATATTCGTCCGCGCCGGTCTGATCGACGAAGAGCGAAGCGCCGCACCACGCAGCGCCCTGCGAGAAGCTGGCCGCTTGGTAGAAGTCGTCGCCGCGCAGGTCGCATAGAGCGCCGACTCCGAGGAAGCCGGCGCCCTGAACGGCGAAGTCGCCCTCGTAGCGATCGTTTCCGCCAAGGTCGAGCAGCATCGCCGCGGAAAGCAGGCCGCGCGTTCCGCCGGCGTTGTTGGTGTAGATGTCGTCGCCGCCGATATCGATCAACAGATCGGCGTCTTCCCTGTGCAGATCGTCGCTCGGACCGGCCAGGACGAACCGAGTTCCAGCATATCGCCCGTCCGGCAGATATTCGCTGTCGATTACGAATTCGAAGCGGCCGTCGAAGCGTCGGAGGTCGGGCGCGCCGGTCCTGATGAGATCTGTTGCGTAGGCGAGGCAGCGCGCCGCGCGTCCGAACTCCGCCAGGTCAAGCCGCGCAGCAAGCTTGAATGTTTCGAGCTGTCTGTCCGTATTGTCGGTGAAGAATGCATACTCGCCCGTCGGTACTTCACCGAAGAAGTAGCTTTCCGCGTTGTCGCGCAGCCAAGTCCTCTCCTCGTCGGACAGGTGCCGGAGCTGCTCATTTGAGATCTGCTTCGCCAGTAGAAAGAGTTGCCAGGTGCGGTTGACGGTACTTACCGCGAGCGGGCCGAGTCTTTTGTCCAGTCCAGGCAGCGTGAGCCCGGCAAGCCCCGCATCCACCAGCCAGCGCCGATAGTCATCGGGACGCATCGGTAGCCCACCGGCGCGCTGCACGGCCCCGAGCAGACGCTCGCATTTCCCCGAGGCCGCGGCATCCCGGAGCGCCCCGGAAACCTGCCGCCCATAGCTCGGCAGGTAGAGAGGATCGCCGAGAACCGCATCGACCACGGGGCTACGGCCCAGCGGTTGGTAGTGAGCTTCGCTCAGGCGAGGCAGGTGATGATCGGCCGCGATGAGTTCGAGAAAGGGATCCGGCAGTCCACCATCGAATTGTGCCGTCGCGCTGCCGAAGAGTGTGGCGATCAGCAGAAGGCCGCAGCCAAGCCGCGCTATAATCGGATGCAAACGAGGAGGATGGATCACGCTCATGCCCCGGGTAGTCGTTTCCAAAGTCGGGCGGCTTCGGATTCAGCTTCGGCGTAGAGACGCTCGCGATCCAGCTTGGGGATCTCGCCGTTTTCGAAAACCGTTTCTCCACGACTGACCACTCTGAGCACCTTGGCTTTGGGGTCGAGAATGCCGCCCTCGGCGTCCTGCACGAAAAAGTCGGCGTCTTCGCCGACGTTGAGCCAGCCGATCGGTCTGCCGAAAACGCTGCTCGCGATGGCGGCGTTGCCCTCGAACAGCAGGTGCCCGACCTTTGCAGGGACAAGCGTCCCATGCGCCGCGCCGACGTTGCGCGCGAACTGCGCCTCGGTGAGCATACTGCTGAGAAAGCCATCCGTTCCAAGGCCAACGCGGGCGCCGCAGCTCATCATCGCTCCGACATTGGCGACGCCGACGTGGTTGTGCGTGTTCGATTGGGGACAGTGAACGACGTAGGCGCCCATCTCGCAGATCAGCTCGGCGTCGCCGGGCATGAGGTGCACGCAGTGGGCGAGGATCGATCCCGGCCGGAGAACGCCGAGCGCGGCGAGTCGATCGACGACGCTCTCGTAACCTTCTTTCTTTGCGTGCTCGAGATCAAGGGCCGCTTCCGCGCAGTGGAGGTGGAAGGGCATGTCCATCGGAAGCACTTCGAGCGCGCGGTCCAGACTTTCCTCCGAAAGCGTGAACGAAGCATGGAGCCCGTAGAGCCCCCGCAGCGTCTCGTGTTCGGCATAGTTCTGCATGGCGCGGAGGTTTTCGTCCATCGCGTCTTCGAGACTGACTTCGCCGTTGCGATCGGAAAGCTCGCAGGCAAGCGCCACCTTGATTCCGAGACGTTCCGCTTCCTCGGCGATAATCGCCATGGCGCCCTCTTCGATGCTCGGGCTCGAGTGGTGATCGATCAAAGTCGTCGTTCCTCTGCGGATCGCTTCGCAGAGGCCGAGGCGCGCGCTGAAACGAAGCGACTGCTCGTCGAGCCCGCGGTCGAGACGCCACCAGATCTTCTTCAGAATCTGGATGAAGTCGGTGGGTCTCTTGGTCGGCCAGGGCATGCGCCCGGAGAGCGCGCTGTAGAGATGCGTGTGCGCGTTGATCAGTCCCGGCAGAACGCGCTGGCCCTGCAGGTCGATGTTCGTGTCGGCTCTTGGCTGCGGGCCCCTGCCGAGTTTGGCGACCTTGCCTTTCTCGACCAGGATCCACGCATTGTCCCGTGTGCCTTCACCGCTGAGGGGGCGGTTGAGCTTGCAGTTGTGAAAGAGAGTCTTAGGCATTTCGAGGGGCCTCCAAGGTATTCAATAGCTTCTCCGGATCCAATGGGAGGGTGCTCACCGGGACGCCGCTTGCATGGCTGACGGCGCCGAGAACGGCTGCTGCTGTTGGAATAATCACCGGCTCCCCGAGGCTCTTCGCGCCAAGCGGACCGTCGGGGTGTGGCGCTTCCACAACGATGCTCTCGTAGGCGGGAGCGTCAAGGCTTGTCGGGATCTGGTAGCTCGCAAGACTGTCGCTGACGAGGACACCCTTTTCACGAACGAGCCGTTCGGTGAGCGCCCAGCCGATCCCCTGCATGACGCCGCCCTCCACCTGGCCTTCGATTCCGGCGGGGTTGATCGCCCTGCCGAGATCGTGCGCGGCCCAGACCTTGATGACGCGCGCGTGTCCGCCGACGCGATCGACGGCGACCCGCGCGGCCTGGGTTGCGAAGGAGTAGGCAAAGTAGGCTTCACCCCTCCCCTTTGCGAGGTCAAAATCGAGCGGCGGGACATGCCACCAGCCCTGGGCGACGAGGTCGAGATTGTGCATGAATGCCGCGGCGGCGAGCTCGGGCCACGCGATCGACTTTGTTCCGCCGCGTGCGCCTCCGCCGGCGAACTCGATCTCGTTTTCATCGCAGCCCATCAATTTAGCCGCGAGAGGCCGGATTCTGTCACGCAGAGCCTTGGCGGCAACCAGGATCGCGTTGCCGCTCATGACGACATTGCGGCTCGCCACCGTCGGGCCGCTGTCGGGGACGAGCGCCGTATCGACGGGTAGAACCCGGATGGCCGACGGATCGATGCCGGTTCCCTCGCTTACGAACTGCGTGAGCACCGTCTCGGCGCCCTGCCCGATCTCGGTCAATCCGACCGCGAGGCTGAGCGTGCCGTCTTTGTGAAGTTGCAGGTGCGCGCCGGCGCCGTCCATGTGCCAGCCGGCCTTGCCGAGACAATTGCCGTAGAGGATGGAGGCGTAGCCGGTGGCGACGCGCCAGCGCGACGGGTCCTCGGCGAGCCAGGGAGCGAGTTCGATGTCCCGTTTCGTCGGCGGGCCGATGGCCGCGGAGTTTGCCACCTCGGCTTCTCCCGCGCGCGGCGGAAACTCGGCGGCAACCGCCGCCTCGCAGCGCTCCAGCGTCTCGATGGCGCCGACGCTGCTCTCCAGCTTGTGGCCGGTGCAGGTTTCGTCCCCCTCGCGCAGCATGTTCCTGCGCCGGAGTTCGACGGGATCGATTTTCAGTTCGGCGGCCATCATCTCGACGAGCCGCTCGTGGGCGAAGGCCGCCTGAGGCGCGCCAAAGCCGCGGAAGGCACCGCTCGGGGGGTGATTGCTGTACCAGCCGCGGGCGTCGATCTTGACCTTGGGGATGACATAGGGCCCGCCGCCCTGCATTGCTGCCCTGTAAAGGACTGGGGGAGAAAGGGTTGCGTAGGCGCCGGCGTCGGCGTCGAGGATCATCTCGATGGCGGTGAAGGTGCCGTCGGCCTTGGCTCCCAGGCGACCGTGGATCCGGAAGGGGTGCCGCTTGCTGGAGTAGGCCAGGTCATCGGGGCGATCGAGGAGCAGGCGGACGGGCCGCCCCGTCGCCTGGGCGAGCAGCGCCGCCTTCGCGCAGATCTCGCTCGGGACATCCTCCTTGCCGCCGAAGGCGCCGCCGGTCGGCGTCTGGATCACCCGCACGGCGCTCAGCGGCAGTCCACAGCAGCGGGCGACTGCTTTCTGGACATAGAACGGGCACTGAATGCCGCCGTAGATGAGGAGTCCGCCCCGCTCGGGCAGCGCGACGGCGCCAAGCGGCTCGAGGTAGTAGTGTTCCTGACCGCCGCAGCGGAACTCCCCTTGGACGACGGCATCCGAGTCCACAAACCCTTGTTCGACAATACCTTTGCGTACTTTGTGGTGGGTCGCGATCGGTCCGTCTTCATGAATGGGGTGCTCGGGCTGGGCCTGCAACTCGTCCAGCGAAAGTAGCGCCGGCAGGGGCTCGAGGTCGGCGTGGACGAGGGCGGCGGCCGCCCTGGCCTCCTCCGGGCTCTCGGCGGCGAGGATCGCCAGGGTCTCCCCGACGTGGCGCACCTTGCCTGTCGCAATCAGCGGCTGATCATCGATGATGACGCCGACCTGATTTTCGCCGGGGATTGATTCAGCCGTGATCAAAGCACGGACCCCAGGGGCCTCTCTAGCCGCCTCGCATGAGATATGTCGGATATTTGCGTGAGGGAGCGGACTGGGGACCATCTGGGCGTGGAGGAGTCCGGGAAAATCGAGATCCGGGAGAAAGCGCTCCCGCCCGGCCAGCTTGTCCGCGGCGTCCCCGCGCTCCAGGCTCCTGCCTATCCAATTGTCCCCGCCTATCCGCTTATTATTGAAAGAGTCCTGCAATCCTTTGCCTCCCGGGCGACCGTCAAGGTACACGACGATCCCCCGCCTGTCCATCCGGCCGGACGGGATGAAATCCGGAGATCTCCTTCAAACGAAACCCGCCCAGCTTTGGTCCGTATTAAGGAGCCTCAACTCAAACGTGGAGACTATCATGCTCAGACGACTGACGCTCCTTCCGCTTCTGGCCCTGCTTGTTATCGGTGCGACGGGCAGCTCTAAAACCATCAAAAACTTCAGCAAAGACCACATGCGGGTCGATGGCGTGAAACTCGAATACCGCCGCGAGGTGGAGATCGAGGGCGTACTCGACGAGCTGCTCGAGATCGAGAGCGGACTCGGCGACATGGAGATCATCGGCGTCGCCGGCAACGTCGCTCGCCTCAACGTCGAAATCTATGAATACAGGCGGGACGATGTTACGGTAGAGTTGCGCGAGGATGGTCGGCTCGAGCTCGATAGCGACGGCGGTCATCCCACCGCGATCGGACGCGTCTATGCCGAGGTGCCGTTCGGGATCGATCTTCTGCTCGAGACGGGCCTGGGGGACATCACCATCAACGACATGTCCGGCGGCGATACGATCGAAGTGGCCACCGGCATGGGCTCCGTCACCATCGTTCACGTCGATGACTATCATTCGATCGACGCGGCAACAGGGAAGGGCGACATTCGCCTCGGTCCCTGCGACAATCTGGATCGCGTCGATATGGCAACGGGCATGGGCGGGATCAAGGTGAAGAGTTCCACCGTGGAGGATCTGGATGTTGCGTCCGGAATGGGCAGCATCCGCTTCCTCGATTGCGATTTCGGCTTCGTGTCGGGCGGAACCGGCATGGGGAGCATTCACTTCAAGCGGACGCAGTACCGCGAATCGGATGTCAGTTCCGGCCTGGGAAGAGTCACCGGTCGCTGATCGCTGCCTGGGGCTCTCCCCGCCGGCGTGATGCGGAGGAGAGCCAATGGGCAAGAAGAAGAAGCGCGCCCGCTTTGGGGCGCGCACGATCTGGATGATGATCATCGGCTATCTCGTTCTCGGAGTGATCACCGCTCTGATCTACCTTAGTCGCAACGCTCCCGACCCGGCCTACGTCGATATGTCGAGCCAGGGGATGACGAACCCCTGGGCTCTGTTTCCCGTCGTCGTCATGCTCTGGCCGATTTTCGTCGTTGTTTTACTCTTCCAAATCTTTTTCTAGCGATGGATGTTCTGACCCGGCTGCTTGGATCTCCCGCCGCCGACTGGCGCGGGCGATCCATCGCCCTGCTAGGCAGCGGAGGCAAGACGACGTTGCTGCAGACCCTTGCGCGCCTGCTAAGCCGCGAAATCCCCCGAGTCCTGCTGAGCACGAGCACGAAGGTCTATCCCGTTCCAGGTATCCCCACCGTCTCCGCGATCAAGGAACTGCCGGCGGCATTCGCGGATTCTCGCGCCGTCTTTCTCGGCAGACAAATCGGCGACGAGGGCAAGCTGGCGGGATTGCCCTCCCTGACGCTCGCGGACCTGACGGCCGCCGCCGACTGCGTGCTTCTCGAAGCCGACGGTGCTCGGCGTCATCCATTTAAAGTGCATTTGCCCCACGATCCAACGCTGCCCGATGGGACCGACCTCGCCATCATCCTGGTCGGGGCAAGCGCGATCGGGAAGGCGATTGGCCCCGAGACGGTGCATCGCTTTGAGCGAGCCCCCGCTCATTGGGGGCTGCGTGAAGGGGAGCCGCTCAGCCCGGCTCTTGCATCGCGGGTGCTGCTTGGGCCCGACGGCTACTTCGGCAAGACGGCCGGCGCGCCGGCCCGCGTCCTCATCAATCAAGCGGACGCCGAACCCGCCGCGGCCGCCTCTCTCGCCGCCGAATTGACCCGGCGCTGGCCGGGACCCGTCATGACGGGTTCGGCGCGGCTCGCCGAGTTCGAGCGGGTCGGGGCCGAAGAGCCCGGGGCCTCTCTGGTCGTTCTCGCGGCGGGGGCCGGACACCGTTTCGGCGGCGACAAGCGCCGGCTCGAGATCAGAGGGCACGTGCTGCTCGAGTGGACCTTTCGCGCCTATGAGCACGCACGGGTGCTCGAGCGGATTGTCGTTCTTGGGCAGGGGGACGAGTCGCTAGCTGAACTCGCGACGGCGGCGGGCTTTCGCGCAGTCGTCTGTGCCAATCCCGAGGCGGGGCAAAGCGCCTCCCTGCTTGCCGGACTCGCGGCGGTAAGCCGCGGGGCCTGCGGTGCGCTCATCGCCCTCGGGGATATGCCCGCCCTCCGTCCGGCGACCCTTGGACGGTTGATCACAGCAATCGGC
>PJEL010004251.1_pt1 | contig 11925 bp, 10 predicted proteins | sample 1853271 | NCBI WGS metagenome assembly PJEL01 (sample SAMN08108733, study PRJNA415343) | Invertebrate metagenome, whole genome shotgun sequencing project. | host: Globobulimina | place: Sweden: Gullmar Fjord | collected 2015-08 | reverse complement strand
AATCCAGAACATGTGTTGGAACATGATCGGATCACCGCCCTGGGCCGGGTCAAAGAGGCCGGTACCGATGACTCGCTCGGCAAAGAGCAGGGCGACAGTAATGCCAATCACCGGGGTGGCAAGGATCTGAATCCAGGCCGTGGCATAAAGAGACCAGGTGAAAAGAGGGATACGCATCCAGGTCATGCCCTCTGTGCGTAACCGGTGAATTGTGGTGACGAAATTGAGCCCGGTAAGGATTGATGAGAAGCCGAGAATAAAGACCGCTACAGCTGCCAGCGAGACATTGGTGCTGGTTTGGGCCGAGAAGGGTACGTAAAAAGTCCAGCCGTTGTCTGGTGGTCCACCTCCGGTGAAGAGCGATGTCAGAGCGAGGACAGCACCGGTGAGGTACAGCCACCAGGAGAAGAGGTTGAGCTTAGGGAAAGAGACGTCACGGGCACCGATCTGGATCGGCATGATCAGGTTGCCGAAAGCCGCCGGAATGCCGGGGATGATAAAGAGAAAGATCATGATCACGCCATGCAGGGTGAAGGTGGCGTTGTAGGTCTGGGCACTCATGATCGTTTCGCCGGGAGCAAAAAGTTCAAGGCGGAGCAGCATACCGAGCAGTGCTCCAACACAGAAGAAGGTGAGGACACTCCAGAAGTAGAGCAGGCCGATGCGCTTGTGGTCGGTGGAGAATATCCAACCGAAGATGCCGGGGTAGTTACCTTCGCCAAAAAAGCCGCGGTCGCTGGTTGCCGTGGCAGTTACCTCACTCATAGATTCTTATCCTTCTGGTTTATTTCCTTCTTTTTTATCATGGTCTTCTTGGATTTCTTGCCGCCAAAGATCAGAAAGGCAGCGAAAATGGCCAGAGTCGTCAGGATGGCTGTGGCCGATACACGCAAGATATTGAAGACATAAGTCTTCTGTTCAGGATCAAAGCTGAAGCAGTACTGGATCATCTTGCGGATTGTCGTGCCGACACGGCCTGCTTTGGCTTCGTAGAGCGCCAGGGTCAGGTCCTTGGGTACGATATGGGTGCCGTGCAGATAGCGAATGATTTGTCCGTCGGGAGAAACGACGAAAATAACCACCGGGTGCAGGAATTCGGAGCCGACCTTCTGAAAGTGATAACCAGCGGCATCAGTCAATTGAAGAATCGTTGCACGATCTCCAGTCAGGAAACGCCAAGCTTGATCCGGGTACTGATTCTTCATTGCGGTGTAGTAGGTGTTGCGACTGCGCAGCGCCAGTTCCGGCTGTTCTGTTTCGTCAAAGCTGAACGAGATGACCTGATAGTCTTCACCGGCGTCAAGATTGATGCCAGGTAATACCCTGGCCAAGTCGCCTTGCAGGAAATGACAGACATTGGGGCAGCGGTAATAGACTGGAGCAATGATCGTCGGTTTGTCCACCATGTCGGCCAGACTGACCGGACTACCTTGTTCGTCACGAAAGACCAGGTCGAGGGGGAGGTAGGTACCAAGCTGCTCGTCAAGGCCGACTTCGTCCTCACTTGCGTCCGTTTGTACTGGATGAACGTGACCAGCAGGTTTTTCTGCAGCCTCACCATGCCCTTCACGATTCATTGCCGTCGGTTGGTCGTGAGACATCCCCGTTGGTTTATCGTGGGCCATACCTGCTGACTCGTTGTGTTGGTACTGAGGCACGGCAGCTGTCGCAGGGAAACTGCATAACATCATGCAGAATAGCAGACAGGTCGCAGCGGTCTGCAGAGAAGGTGTGTCCATCCATCGTCTTGAAATTACAAATTTAATCATGTGTTCCAATCTGGGAATAAAGTATTAATGACAGGCCTGGTTATCATATCAATTTTCGGAGAATTTGCAATTATTTGGTAGTGCTGAGCTGATTGCACATGCTTGGTTCTTCTGATAGCATGAACTCGTTAACAGCCTGTCGGGAGGTTATGATGGACGAAATGAAAAGTCGAATTATCGAGCTGGAAATTAATTACACTCACCAGACCAATCTGATCGAGGAACTGAACATAGAACTGACATCAGCGAATGCACGTATTGATCAGCTCGAACGCAAAGTACAGGCCCTGGGTGAGATGTTAGGCAGCCTGGGCCCGGAACTCACAGAGTCTCCAGACGAGTAGCGATGTTCAGTGACCTGAAACGCATAGGTCTGGAGGCCTGCGTACTGATTGCCTTCGGCGCTTTATTTGGCCTGACTCTGAACCACCAGTTGGTTGTTGATGCCTTCTCTGGAAGCCTTGTCTCTCCCCTTAGATCAACTACGCAAGAGCGTCCGGTTACGCAAGAGAGTACCCCAGCTGCTTTGCCGATGCCGGTTCTGATCGATGAAGTGCAGCAGCTGATAGCCTCTGGCGGGTGGATTGTCGATGCCCGCAGTCCTGACCTTTTTGCCATGGGTTCTATAGACGGTGCTTTGTCGCTGCCGTTGGTTGATATTGATGCCTTTCTGCCCGATTTCCTTGCCCGTGTCGACAAAGACCAGGTCATCATTACTTTCTGCAGTGGTTTTGGTTGTCCCGACTCATTCGACCTGGGTGTCCTCCTGATTGAGTTGGGTTATCAGGATGTACGGGTTTTTGAGGGTGGCTACCCGGAATGGCGAGATGCCGGTTTGCCTGTTGCAGGAGAGAACCAATGAAACGGTTCCTCTATCATCTGGTCCGCCTGACTCTGGCTTTGGTCTTCGTCTATGCCGGTGCGGTCAAGATGCAGGACGTGGTCGCCTTCGCCGGCCATGTCGCTGCCTACCAGATTCTCCCCTATGCCATGAATTATCTGGTTGCGGCCACTTTGCCCTACGTGGAATTCCTCGCCGGAATCCTGCTGCTGCTCAATGTCAGAATTCGTCCTGCTCTGGCAGTGATTGGCAGTATGACCCTGGTCTTCATGGTTGCCCTGGTCTCGGTATTATTGCGTGGGCTCGAAATCGACTGCGGTTGTTTTGATCCCGGTGGCGGTCAGGATGTAACTGCTGGTACCGCTCTGCTGCGTGATGTCGGGCTGATGATTCTGACTGCGTTGGCCTGGTGGTTGTGTGTGAGTGACAGGGACGCGGAACGCGGAACGCGGGACGAGGAAACCCCCAGCTATAGGACTGTCCCGGTTTTTCACGGGACTGTCCCCAGCTCTTTAATAATAACTGATTACTGATTACTGATACCTGCATTATGACCTGGAAATCACAACTAGCCGACAGCATCACCGCTCCGGAACAGCTGGCCGAACGTTTTGGAATAGATCCCGAACCTCTTCGGGCCGTGGCTGCCCGCTATCCTCTGCGTATTACACCTCATTATTTAAGCCTGATTGACACGTCGGGAGATAAAATCTGGCCCGGCGATCCGATCTGGAGGCAGTGTGTTCCCGACCTGTGCGAACTGGCCGTTGATGATCTTCCTGAAGACTCCTTGAATGAGGCGGCCTTCTCGCCGGTTCCGGCGGTGGTGCATCGCTACCCGGATCGTGCCTTGCTGCTGGTCTCGGGGCAGTGCGCCGGTTACTGTCGTTTCTGTACTCGCAAGAGTCGAGTTGGCACTGCTGCACTCGCTTTTTCCACAGAACAGATTGCCAACGGAATTGCCTATATTGCGGCAACTCCCGGCATTCGTGATGTCATCCTGACTGGCGGTGATCCGCTGCTGCTTGATGACGACCGGCTCGAAGAGATCCTGAGGGAGTTACAGAAGATTCCCCACGTGGAAATCATTCGTATTGGCAGCCGAGTGCCGGTGACTCTGCCGGAACGCATCACCCCACAACTTTGTCAGATGCTGGCACGCTTTCAACCTCTTTATCTCAATACCCACTTCAACCATCCTCGAGAATTGGTTGCCGCAAGTATCGGAGCCTGTACGCGTTTGGCTGATGCCGGTATCCCCCTTGGCAATCAGACAGTCCTGTTACGCGGCGTCAATGATGACCCTGAGACGATGACAGCCCTCTGTCGTGGATTGCTGAAAATGCGGGTGCGTCCCTACTATTTACATCACCTTGATCAGACTCGCGGTACTGCTCATTTCCGTGTGCCGGTGGAGCGCGGTCTGGAGATCATCGCAGCAATGCGTGGCCAGGTTTCGGGGCTGGGTATTCCGCAATACGTGGTGGACCCGCCCGGTGGTCAGGGCAAGGTGCCGTTGTTACCTGAGAATCTTCTGGAAGTTGGGGAGATGGTCAAAGTGAGAACGACTTGTGGCATTGTCGAATTGCCCAACCGGCCGTTGAAAGTGATCTAGCCTTCCGACAGGCTGCTTAGATCATCGTCTGCTGTTGGAACGACTTTTTGCGCGCCTGCTGATCTGACTGTTGTGGCTCTTGAGACTCTGCGAGACACGATCTGCCTCTTCCTTTGTCAATAAACCCTTTTCAATAAAATACTGACCGATCCGTTTATGCAGTGAACGTTGGTGCTTTAGTAGCGTATCTACCTGAAGCGGCCTGAGGTAACCAAGCTCGACAGCTTTTTTGCCGAAGCGTACAGCGTGCCCGCGGTGCCCCAGAACCTGAGCGACCTTGGCTTCTGATAACCAGCCCCATTTCTGGGCGATGGCGCCAAGCGTTGGTCGTTGTCGCCGCTGCCATACCAGCGCCTCAATTAACTGATGGTAGGTCACTTTCCCCTGATAGTAGGTGAACATGCCGAATTCGAGCGGAATTGCCGGTATTGAAGACGGTCGAGAATGGGGCTTCTGCTGTTTGCGTTGGCGTGAAGGGGTTCTGCCCCAGTGTGGTGTCGACTGTGGTGATTTTCTTGTTGCCGCCTGTGATGGTTTTCTGCCTGGAGCCGTCTGGCGGTTGCGGTGACGTTTTTCGAGGAAATTATTAATCAGGTCGTAGGCCTGAAGAATCTCCCGGAAACGTTCAGTCTGCTGTTTGCGGATCTGAGGCGATGAACTCGCGTGGGCGTCTGGATGATGGGTTTTGGCCTGGCTGCGGAAGGCTGTTCTGGCACCGCTTGGTTGGAGATAGTTGAGAAATTCCTGGGACAGGTTGACTTCCTTACCGAAAAGGGTTCGGCAAGCATTGAACAGTGATGTTTCAGAGTGAAAATACATAGTCACCAGAGGTCGCTGTGGGCAGCATGTGTCTCTCTTTTTATAGCCTGTTGAGAGGGTAAAAAACAAGAGACTTTTACGTTTGCAATGAGATTTTTTGAGATGAGTTTTTGTTAAAGTTCATCGGGAGTGAAAGTGACGACTTCATCAATGTTCTCGGCTTCAGTGAGCAGCATGATCAGGCGGTCGAGACCGAGGGCGATGCCAGCCGATGCTGGCATGGTTGCGAGCTCGTTGAGGAACTTCTCCGGGAGCGCATAAGGCGTCTTGCCGGCGGAGCGTCGGGCCTGTTCAGCTGCTTCGAATCGGCTGCGTTGCTCTTGCGGATCGGTCAGTTCCGAAAAGGCATTGGCCAGCTCGAGACCGTCGATGTAGAGCTCGAAGCGTTCGGCAATCTGTGGCTCGCCAGGTTTGGTGCGGGCCAGAGCCGCCAGGGACGTTGGGTATTCAGTGAGAAAAGTCGGTCGGGTCTTGCCCAGGTGCGGTTCGACTTCTGTGGTCAGTATCTCTTCAAAACGATCCGAATCAAGGGCTTCATCCAGGCCCATTGAAGCACACTGTGAAAAAGCTTCGGTGACTGTCAGCTTTTGCCACGGCACCGCCAGATCAATAGTGCGCCCTTGTCGGAAGATTTTCCCTTCCGGAACCAGGAGAGAGAGCAGTTCTGTGCATTCGGTCATCAGCCCATGGTAGTCGGTTCCGGTTCGGTACCATTCAAGCAGGGTGAACTCGGGCAGATGGTACTGGCCCCTTTCACCGTCGCGCCAGACCCTGCAAATCTGGAAGAGCTGCTCGTAGCCAGCAGCAAGCAGACGCTTCATCGTCAGTTCCGGTGAAGTGTGCAGAGCCCAGTCTCCGCTGGTGACGGTATCGATATGTGGTTCGGGGGCGTTGACCGGAATGCGGTGAGGAGTCTCCACCTCGAGGTAGCCGCGATTGACAAAGAAGCTGCGGATATCCTGAATGATTCTGGCGCGTTCTGTCAGGGCTTGCCGTTTGCTGACCAGTACCCAGTTTTGTTCTCTCATGACTGCTCCTCGTTCGTACCTGTGCCGAAGAGTCTTCTCATCTGGAGGAAGAAATCTTCAACCAGCAGGTAGAGACAAGGGACCAGCAACAAGGTGATGACTGTGGCAAAGAGGATGCCGAATCCCAGTGATAGAGCCATGGGAACCAGGAAGCGTGCCTGGCGGGAGGTTTCGAAGATCATTGGTGCCAGGCCACCGAAGGTGGTCAGAGTGGTCAGGATAATCGGTCGGAAACGGCGGGTGCTGGCGGCGCTGATCGCCACGAACGCAGAAGCTCCTTCCAGTCGCTGGCGATTGGCATAGTCAATCAGCACCAGGGAGTCGTTGACCACCACCCCGGAGAGAGCGACGATTCCCATCATGCTCATCAGACTCAGGCTATAGCCCATGATCAGATGACCCAGGGTGGCACCGACCACGCCGAAGGGGATCGCCAGCATGACGATCAGCGGCTGGCTGTAGCTGCGGAAAGGGATCGCCAGCAGAAAGTAGATGGCAACCATGGCAAGGATGAAACCACTGAACAGGCCTCCGGCACTCTCCTTCATTCTGGCCTGACGTCCCTGATAACCGTAGGTCAATCCCGGGAAGTCCTGGACAAGCTCCGGCAGGATTTGACTGTTCAGAGTGGCAAGGACCTGACTGGTCTGGCTGATGGGTTCGACGCCGGCGGTAACACTTACGGTACGGCGGGCATCGCGGCGGTTGATGGTTGTATAGGCACGGCCACGCTCGACATCAGCGACCTCAAAGAGGGGCACGAAAGTGCCGGCAGCGGTGCGGAGCATCAGATTTTCGATATTGAATTCGCTGCTGCGCTCGCTCTCTGGCAGGCGCACTCGGACCGTGACCTCGTTACGGCCGCGCTGTTGACGCAACGCTTCAGTACCCGAGAAGGCGCTGCGCACCTGGCGGGCGATGTCACGCGAGGTCAGGCCAAGGCTTTCGCCGCTCGGCTTGATACGGAAGTCGAGTTGTTCTTTACCTGGGGTGAAGCCGTCATCGATATCCTTGACGTTGGGAAACTCGGCCAGACGCTCCGCCAGGACGACACTGGCTTGGTCGAGGATATCGGTATTCCGATGTGAGAGCTCCACCGTCAGGGCTGCTCCTCCCCCTGGACCGCCACGATCCGATTCATAACGCAATGACTCCAGGCCGACAATCGGCCCGACTTCTTTACGCCAGAGTTGAGTGACCGTGCCGGTGTTCAGAGGCCGTATGCCAGGAGGTGTCAGGTAAGCTGTCACTTCGACTCGACCTTCGTCAACCAGAGCGAACACTCCCTGCAGAAGCTCATCACCACCATTTGCCGCCGCTACGTTTTCAATGCCACGCACCAGTTGTTTTTGTGCCTGCTCGGCAACAGTCAATGGGCTGCCGGCAGGAAGAACGGCGGTGACAACAGCTCGATCTGATTCCACGCGAGGCATCAGGATCATGCCAATGCGACCACTCATGACATAGCTGAGAACAATAATCAATACGGCCAGGCCGATGGCGACGGTCAGGCCGCGCCAGCGGATACTCAGCTCGAGGAACGGACGAAAGCGATTCTCGATAAAGCGCGAGAACCCTGCGCTGAAGTTCTGTTGCCAGTCGTGCAGGCGGGAGGTCAGGCGGTTACGAGGGGTGCTCCGGGTATGCGCGAGATGGGCCGGCAAAATCAATAGTGCCTCGACCCAGGAAATGAGGAAAACGGTGATGACCACCACGGGGATCGCCTTCCAGATCTTGCCCATGTAGCCGGGTACGAAATATAGAGGCAAAAATGCCACGATATTGGTCAGAATGGCGTAGGTGATCGGTACTGAAACGTCGCGGGCTCCGAGGATGGCGGCCTTGACCAGCCCATGACCGCGCTGGCGGTATTCATAGATGTTTTCACCGGCAACAATAGCATCGTCGACGACTATTCCCAGGGCGACGATAAAGGCGAACATGGAGATGATATTGATCGAGACCCCCATGGTGGGGAGAAAAAGCAGACCGCCAAGGAAGGAGATCGGTATGCCCATGGTCACCCAGAAAGCCAGCTTGAATTCGAGAAACAGACCGAGCAGCAGAAGCACCAGTACCAGGCCGATGCAAGCGTTCTTCAGCAGCAGGTTGAGGCGCTGCTCGTAGATCTCTGAGCGGTCGCGGTTGATATCCCAGTTGATTCCGTCCGGCAGGTCAACCTCAATTTCAGGCATGGCGTCGCGGACTGCTCGTGAGACGCCGATTGGAGTCTGGTCGCCAACCCGGTAGATATCGAGGGCAATGCTGCGCTGGCCGTTATAGGTGGCAAAGCGGTCACTGTCTTCGAAGGTCTCACGGACCTTGGCTATGTCCTCAAGAAGGACGACTGTGCCATCGGCAGTACTGATAATTGGGATGCGGGCAAACTCATTGGCCCAGTCGCGTCGATCCGTGACGCGCAGCAGGATATCCCCTCCATCAGTCTCCACTGCTCCGCCCGGGACTTCTGTCGAGGCGGCATCGATGGTGCGGGCAACTTCGTCAAAGGTGAGGTCGTAGGCACGCAGTTTCTCCAGTGGAACATCAACGTGAATTTCCAGTTCGCGTGCTCCGGATAGGTCGATCTGGGTAATCCCTGGATCCTGGAGCAACCGGTCGCGGACCTGTTCAGCCGTCTCGCGCAGGGCTGCTTCCGTGGTGTTTCCGTAAAGTTGAATGTTGAGCACTTCACGGCGGCGGGACAGCAGAGAAACCTGGGGCTCTTCGGCATCGTCCGGGAAGGTGCGAATCCGGTCTATCTCCTGCTTGATCTCCTGGTAAGCCTTCTGCTGGTCGGTATCGGTGAGCAGTTCGATGCTTACCGAGCCAATGCTCTCGGACGCCCTCGACGTCAACTCCTTGATTCCTTCAAGACCACGGACCGCTTCTTCGACAGCGAGGATGATCCCCTGCTCAACCTCTTCCGGGCTGGCTCCTGGATAGGCGACACTGACCGTGACCCTGTCGAGCTCGAACTCGGGAAAGACCTCTTTTTTGATCTGTCCCGAGACAAAGAGTCCCCCGATCAGCAGGACAATCATCAACAGGTTGGGCGTAACCCGGTTGTAGACCATCCAGGCAAGAGGCCCTCGCTGCCAGCGTTCTTTTCGAAACCGGTTCATGGCTTGGTTTTCTCTTTATCTGCTGGCTCTGCTGCCTTGCTTCCCTTGAGCCGCAGAGTCATCCCTTGCACTGGTGAAGATAGATTTGTTGTGATCAGATGTTCTCCATCGCTGATCCCGCCGGTAATCAGGACATGGTCCTGGCCGCGAAAAGCAATCTCCACCGGGCGAATATCAAGATGTCCCTGCTCGTCCATGATCCAGACATGGTTGCCGTCACGGATCAGGTTGCGTTCGATTGATGAAGCGTGTGGCAAGATCTTGCCATCGATCTCGACTCGAACATAACTGCCGAGCAGAAGTTTCGGTTGTCCTTCTGCTGTCGGCTTCAGGGCAAGAGGGTCGGGAACTTCGGCCAGCACTCTGGCCATACGACCTTTTTCTTCGACCATGGCGGTCAGACCGATCAACTGACCGGTGCGGTAGCTGTCCTGACCCCAGGACGCCGTATCATAGATGCGTACCGGCGAGCCGGTTGTGCTGCCCTGCTGGCCGGTGCTGATCCATTTGAGTTGACTGGCCGGGATCGGTGCTTCAACCCAGTAACGATCACTGCCGACCAGGGTCACCAGGGTGGTGGCTGTCGAGACACGGGTGCCGAGATTGATTTCGCGTGACATGACCACGGCATTGAATGGCGCTTTGACAGTGGTCCGTTTGAGGTCAAGCTGTGCTTGTTCGAGCCGCGCCATGGCTCCTTCCCGGACTGCCCGGCTGCTGGCAAGTTGTGGTACCCGCAGCATCAGTGCGTGTTCTTCAGTGCTGACTGTTTCACCGAGTAATTCATATTCCTTCTGGGCGACCCGTTGCCGACCCAACTCCATCTGCAGATCTGCTTCGACCCTGGCCACCTCGCTGGCGAGTTGCTTCACAGCGAGCTGATAATCACTCGGGTCGATGGTGAGCAGCGACTCCTCCCTGTTAAAACGTCCTCCCGGGACCAGGTTGTCGTTCATCTCAATAATCTCGCCACTGACCTGGGGTTTAAGGGCAACTTCACGCTGCGGTTTTACTGTTCCCATGATGCTGATGGTCGTCGTTTGTGAGCCAAACTCGATGGGACGCACCTCCACTATGACCGCATTGCGAACTTTGGGCCGTGGTTTGGCTTTTGGTCCCGATTGCATCAGCCAGACGGCGACAGCCGCACCGGCAAGGATAACGATGATCGGTAGCAGCAGTCGCAACGGGCCAGCTTTGCGACTCTGTCCGGATGGGTCAGGCTGCTGTTGTTGATGCTGGTCTGGGCACATGGTCATTCACCTTGGAAGGTCTGTTGTTTGGATTATCGTGACATTTCCCAACCGCCAGCCAAAGCGCGGCAGAGGTTGATGCGATTGACAAAAAGTTCGCGCTGGGCGGAGAGTTGGGTGCGTTGCAAAAGCTGTTTGGAGAGCAGTGCACCGAGAATGCGTTGGTAGTCCTCGGCACCGTTGAGGTAGCGGTCCCGAATGCGCTCGGCGGCCTGAATGGCCAGTTCCAGTTGGCGGTTGATGCTCACCATGTACTCCTGTTGTCTCTGCTCCTGAATCAAGGCATTCTCAACCTCGGCCAGGGCGTCCAGCACTGTCTGACCGTAAATATGAAAGTTTTCTGCGGCAACAGCTTGGCTACGCTCAACTTCGGCAATGCGTCGACCACCATCGATCAGTGGTGTCAGCAGGTTTGCGGCCAGGGATGCCAGCCAGTCGTCAAACAGGTCTTCGATTTGTTCATCCGTGGTGTTAGCCCGGCCGGTCAGGCTGAGACGGGGGAAACGATCGGCAACAGCCGCGGCCACCCTCTGATCCGCCGCCTCTAATTGCAGCCATGCAGCGCGCACATCGGGGCGTCGCTCAAGCAGACTACTCTGCAGCCCGGTTATCGGTAGTGGCGGTAATTCGCCGAGCTTGTTTACAGTGACCTGTGGAGCCTGGTCGGGAGTCACCCCAATGAGAACCGCTAACTGGTTTTGCAGCACTTCAGCCCGGCCAGCGGCCAGGGCTTGTTCACCACGTCGGCTCTCAACCACTTGGCGTTGTTGCAGAAGGTCGGCGATGCCGATCTGGCCAGTACGAAACTGAAGACTGATCAACTCAAGTCCTTGTTCGTTGGTGCGCTGTTGCTGTTTAAGAATTTCGATCTGGCCACGCTGCTCAAGCAATTGGAACCAGATTGTCGCAACCTGAGCCGACAGCGTCAGAGCCGCCGTCTGCAAATACTCCGCGCTGGCCAGAGCGTCGAGTTCAGCTGCCTCACTGGTTGAGCCAATGCGGCCCCAGAGGTCGACTTCGTAGCTTGCAGCCAATCCCAGACTGTAACTCGTTGTCGAATCGGTATGGGAATTTATCCGTGATCTGGTGCTGCTGGCTCCCACTTCACCACTGAGCTGTGGAACAAAGTCAGCATTGGCTTTGCGCGCTATAGCCCGGGCTCGATCGAGACGATCCCAAGCGCTTTGCAAGGTGAGATTGCTGGCCAGAGCTTGAGCTATCAGGTGATCCAGGGTGGAGTCCTCAAAAGTCAGCCACCACTTCTCAGGGAGTTGCACCTGCCCGGTTGCCGAAAAATTCCCCTGTGGTTGAATGGCTGAACCCTGGTGAGGAGCTACCGAGGTACAGGCAGTGGAGAAGAGGAAAACGATGGCAATGCAGAACCAAAAGCATCGTTTGTTTAGGTCAATGTCAGATTTCGTCCGGTTGTTCTGCATGCCTTGGTACTCTCAAGTAATAATCTGTATTCAATCGAAAAC
>PJEL010004250.1_pt1 | contig 11931 bp, 6 predicted proteins | sample 1853271 | NCBI WGS metagenome assembly PJEL01 (sample SAMN08108733, study PRJNA415343) | Invertebrate metagenome, whole genome shotgun sequencing project. | host: Globobulimina | place: Sweden: Gullmar Fjord | collected 2015-08 | reverse complement strand
TAATAAGCCAGATATTGATTATGATGATGACTTAACTGGAAAAGGGAAAAATGAATTGATTAAAGATGCTTTAGTAAATTCACTGATGCATCAAACAAAAAAATCCAAAAATATATTTGCTAAAGTAAGTGAGGATAAAAAGGAGGAAAAAAGCCGTGAAAATATTATAATAGATTTTAAAAAAGGCATTAAAAACGCTTCTAAAAATATAACTACAAATATTAGTAAAGGAATTACATACACGTTGGATCAGGATGTTTTTAGGGGAGATGGAAAAACACCGAACCCTGACGCTATGTATGTATACACACCAGAAGGCGGAGACGTAGCTGGCACACCTAAAAAAGTAAAATACTGGAAAAAACAAAAATCTAAAACAGTAGATGGAACACCTAGTTATATAATAAATTTACAAGAAATTTTAGACACCTTTGGGTCAAAGCCAAGAAAATTATAATAAAAAATTAAATAATATGTATATAAATAAGGAAACAGGTGATAAAATATCCGTTCAAGATATGCAAAAATATGCAGACCAAAACGGAAGTGCCATTGAAGAGCACGCTGCTGAGTACGGATATGAATTAAAAACTGACGAAGATTTTGATGCGGACAAACTCAAAGAACCACAGGATTTTCCAACAAGCACTGTAGAGGATGCGGATGCAGTGCAGCAACCAATGACAGCATCACAAGCAGGTTTTACGGAATCACCTTCGGTAGATACTCCTTCGGATTTAGAAGATCCTAAGCCTAGATACTTAGAATTTAAAAGTGGCGCTGTAGTATATGAAGACACGTACCTAGAAACTAAAGCAGGTAAACCTGGTTATCCAAACACTTTTGATGAGTATGCAGCTGCTTTTGGAACAAAACCTAAAGAATTTAGTACAGAAGAAATTACCGTTAAGTCAACGCCTTCAGCAAGCAAATTAGTAGAACTAAAAGAAGTAGCTAATAGCAGAGTATACAATAAGGAAACAAAAAAGTTTGAGTCTACAGGTATAAACGAGGAGTTATTTAGTTTTGAGGAAGAAGGTGGTGTTAAAATTTATAATAAATTATTTGAAGGATCTAATATAGATTTTGTAGAAACAGATGCCCAAAAAAAGGGATTTAAAGGTGGAGGACCTGGCTTAATGTATGGCGCAGGTGAAACAGCTGACCTAACAGATCTAGGTTTAGAAGCAATAAAAGCTAGAATATTAAATCCAAAAACTGGAGAGTATGTATATTCTGAAGATTTAGAATTTGAATCTGACGGATCTATTGCTAATTCTGATAAGCTAGAAGGTTTTATAGAAGCTAACAAAAGCACTATAGATGTGCCAGGCTGGACTAGAAGTAAAAATAAATTAGTTGGGAAATACAAAGATTGGTTAAATACAGAGTATAATCCAATGCTTAAAAAAGCTGAGTTTTATGCAAGTGAGCAATACCTAACCAACGATGATCTATTTAAGCCAATAACAAAAACAAAAACAGCAGCTGGATATAATATTGGTTATACTTATGAAGAAACAGTACAACCTTATCAAAGTGAATTAGCAAAAGAAGTAAATAAATTAAAAGCAAAAAATCCTAACGCCTCTGCGCAAGAAATAGAAGATAGAGCTAAGCTTAATGTAAGGACAAACTTATACGAAGCCTCTAGGAATGAGTCCATATATAATATAAGACAGAAATTTATAGAAAGCTCATCTAACAAAGATGAAGCTCAAGCATTTTTATATGCTAGTGAAACATTTGTAAAAGATAAAGAAGCTAAAGCATACAATGAATCTTCTGAGAAATTACAAATAGCAGCTGATGAGATTAAAAAAAATATATCTGACGGTAACTTTGTAGCTAAAGTATATTCCCAAGAATCAAGCACTGATGCTGAGAATAACAGAATAAACGAAATAGCTAAAAAGTACCAAATACAGGTAGTTCCCAGCACTAACACCGTGTCAAATACCGAGTTCAATAGTAAGTTTAATTTACCTAAAGATGCTAAGGTTTCAGAAAATTTATACAATCTTATAAATGCTATAGATATTTCTAGAAATGCAAATGCAAATGACTACAAGGACCAGGTTAAAAAATCTAATGACGCAATTGCTAATATATCTGACTTAAGTACGTCTATGGATGCAACCGCTAAAAATTATGAATTAGCTGAAAAATATGCGGCAAACATAGGGCTTGGTTTTTCTGATATAGGTATGGGTATTGGTTATTTAGGTGGTAGTATATTAACACTTGGTCAATCAGATAAACTAAAAGAATTAGGGTCTGAATATGTAGAGTCTACTAATAATATTAGGAACTCGTACGTTAGAGACGTATCAATAGACGATGCCTTTTCTAGCGCTGAAAATACTGGTAAATTTGTCGCGCAAGAAGTAACAAATCAAATACCTATATTAGCTGCGATGATGATGTCAGGTGGCGCCGCTAGTTTTGTTGTCGGTGCATCAAGCACGGGAGGCAAAATGATGGATATGGAAAACGAAATAGCAACAGGTAAAGCTGACTATTCAGGCGCTGAGGTTTGGTTAAAAAGCGCTGGTTATGGTCTAGCTGAAGGTGTTTTTTCTCAGCTAACAACAGTGCAATCATTGAATAGAGCAAAGCTTAATTGGATGGGTGCTGGTAAGGAACAGATTATAGATAGCTCAACTAAAGCTTACTTAAAAAGTCAATCTTCAAGTTTGATATATGAGCCATTATCAGAAGCGGTAGGTGAAATAGCTACTACTGGTACTCAAAACTTAATAGATGGTAAACCTGTAATGCAAGATATGAAACATTCGGGGGTTTCTGGATTAGGTTTTGGTTTTGCTTTTGCAGCTATACCGTTTATGAAAGGTATGTATAACTCACAGTTCTCAACATACAAAAGTAGAGAAGAAATAAGAGACTTGCAAAAAGAAATAAAAAATCTTGGTGTAAAACTAGATAAATCTCTATTAACAAAAACAAAAAGAGAGATTGAACGCAGTATAAAATCTAAAACAGAAGAATTAAATAACAAGATACAAGAGCAAGACTATATTATAAAAAACAACTTTACAAGCGGTGGTATAGAGTCTGTATCAAAACTAATAAGTATACAAGCTAGCTTAGAAAATCAAGCAAAAGAAATTCAAGCTGATGGCACTATAGATTCCGATACTAGAGCAGGGCTAATATCTGATCTTAAGAACAAGTATGACAATATTGTACAAGCTAAGCAGAAAGCATTGTCACTAAGATCTATAACCGGTAATCAAACAGAGTGGGAAGCTTTTAAAGGTTTAGATAGATCAAAGTCTAAAGAATACTTAGATACAGCTGAATCTATATTATCAGGAGAAAACGGTGGTAAAAAAGTAGGAAAAGAAGCTATAAATGCTAAAGCTTATGATTTATACTTTGGTGATATAGTTAGAGAAGAAAATAAAAAGCTAGGTAGAAAAAATTCTAGTTTATTTAAAAACTTTAAGTCATTTGAAACTGTAGAAGATGCTATTAACGACTTAGATACACAGCCTGATTTAGATCCTAAAGAAAAACAAAGAATAATAAAAGGTTTAAAAAACGGTAACGATGGTTATGCTGATCCAAATACTAAAGCACAAGTTGCCGTTGTTGAAAATCAAGTAGCAAACCAAAGAAGATATACTAAAACTCACGAAGTTGGTCACCAAGCTTTCTGGTCTTTACTAGGTAATAAACAAAACAGTGCAGCTTTTAATGGTATTAGTAATCAACTTTTAGAAACCTTAAAATTAACAGATGAGAAAGTCCATAATCAATTACTTGAAGATGGTGTAAGAGATAATAATGGCAATATAGATCCAACAGAAGTTATATCTAGGTTTTTAGAATATGTAAATGAAGAGAAAATAACAAACGCACAAAAAGCTAAAGGTATTGCTGGCTTGTTTGGAGTGATGGTGCAGAAAGAGTTTAACAAAGATTACAATTTTGATTTTAGAGGAGAGCAAGATATATTCAACTTTGTTGTTGGAATAGCTAACAAAATAAAAGATGGTACGTTAACTACAGCTGATATTAAAAGAGCTAAAGATAGTGATATTGTTAAAAGTTTATCTACTCAGAGTATAGACAGCAAAAAAGCCACAACAGCGTTCAGTAGATCGCTAGAGCTGCAAGAGCAATTAGATAATTTAGATGAATTTGATTTTGATAATGAGGTGGATTTTCAAACAGCTAAAACTAATTTAGAAACAAAAATAAGATTAGCTAAGAAAAAAGAAGCTGCTAAACCTGTAGAAGACACTAAGATCAAAGAAAAAGCTAAAGAAGACACCAAAAAGAATGAAAAAAGAATTGGTGATCAAATAAAAGCTATGGTACCTATAGGTACAACTAATAAAGAATTCAAGGAAAAGATCGCTATTAAGGTTATAGATGACATTGATAAAGGCATGCTTAATCCTTTAATTAAAAAAATCGCTGCTGGTTACGGTGTTGTTGCTGACAATGTTTACGGTAAAAGCTGGGATGACTTTTTTACAGAAGTAGCAGGTGTTCAGTTAAAGAAAAACATAATGGATTTTAATCCTGAATCAAATGATGATTTAGGTGGTTATATTATAGGTAGTCAATACGGAATAAGAAACAGGATTAAAGAAGCATTAGCTAAATTTAAAAAAGAAGGTGAAGGTGGATTTAAAGAGGATATTAGTGTAGCTAAAGATATTACTGCAAGAGAAAAAGCTACTCCTCAGGAAGTTGAAAAAAGAAAATACACGCCGCTTACCAAAAGTAATATTGTACCTAACTTTACTATAACAGCTATAACAGATAAATTAACGAAAGTTTTATCTAGTTTAGAAAGCAAGATTACAGCTAAAAGAGGAGACAACGCTGCTACCACACCTTTAATTGCAGAAATTAAAAAGAAAATAGGTAAAGTTGTAGGTGATCCTGAAGCTGCCCCTAAACTTGTTATTCAGAGATTAGGTAAGCTAAAAGACGGCACCTATGAAAAAAATCTCATAAAACATAAGAAAGCTATTGTAGAAAACATGACTACCACATTTTTAATGGGTAAGGATAGCGGTAAGAAAGTTAGCGGAGGTATTCCTCAAGCAATTGAAAAATCTGTAGGAGGTAAATTTACTGGTAAAAAAGTAACTGTAAACGTTGGAGGTAAAGAAATAGTACAAGAAGAATTTGCACCAAACTTTGTACCATATCCAGAATGGGTTGGGCAAAAGATTGATCGTGAAAAAACATTAGTTAGAGGTGCTACCGCTGGTAACGAAATAGTTAGAAGAGTATCTGCTGACAAAGTTTCAGATGCTGACTTCGTGGGTTTATTTATTGATGAAAAAGGTAAACTTATTAGAGGTAAAAGAGAATCTTTAGGTAAAGCTATAGCTGAAGAAATAGCTTTTGAAATATTGTCTAAAGAAATCCAAAATGAAAATTCAGATATAAGTAAAGCTTTCGAGGGCAACCAAGAAGCTCAGGGTGAAGTTTTATCTGATAATTTTGTTAATGAGCTAACAAGAGATATAGACAGAGGCACTGTTAAGTTTAGTTTAAGCACAGGGGATACTAGATTAGATAAAGCTAGAACAAACTTAGGTAAATATATAACTTCTAAATATAAATTTCCAAACGGTCTTTCAAACGAACAGTTCTACGCTTTAGTTAAAACAGATGATACTTTAAAAGAATTATTTGACACACTTAAAAATGAATACAATAGATATTTAGACAGGGTTAAAACAGATAGAATGATTGAATTGGCTGTTAAATTCAATGCGTCAGGGAATGATAACTTTAATGTATTTTTAAACAATTACTTTGATAATAAATTTTCAAATATAAGTTCAGCCTTAGGTGTTGATCCTAATAGTATTAGTAGATTTAAAATAAAAAAAGAAACAGCTAAGAAAACAAAGAACTTTTTAGAAAATTATATTTTAGATTTAATAAATAAAAATCCCAAAACAGCCGCTTCTACTTTTATACTTACTCTACAAAGTGCTTTAGCTAGCGGCAATAAACAAAGTTTGTTTGGAACAAATGATAATCTATATAAGTTTATAAAAAGCATAAAAAATGATAAAATACAAGAAACTTTTAAAAACGTAAAATTAGTAAAATCAGCGGGTGGTCAAACTTTTCAAATAAACAACAATAAAGTTACAACAAAATTTAAGCAAGAAACCAGTGCTTCGGATTTTAACTCATTGATAAACGATTATATAAATAATGTAAAAGTAGCTGAAAGAAATAAATATGCAAGCAGAGCAGCTGACGCGTTCTTAAATTTTATCGATTATCTGAAAGATAATAAGATAGATCCTGAGGTTACTGGACTTCTACTTAACTCACTGGGTGGGTCCATGCGTAGCTCAGCTAAAACTTTAGCAAAAATAAAAGGAGCGTTTATTATAGAGGGACTTACAGCTAAGGATTATACGTTTGAGCATGGTATACCAACTAATCAATTATTGGTTGCTTCAGCTTTATATATATACAATAAAAACAATAATATAAATAAGGCATTTATAAAAAATATAATAGATAAAAGCTCTATATATATAATACCAACTAAAATTGCTGACGCAATCGATAGTTTTTATAGAAACACTTTTTCTAACGATAAAGCTTTATCTGAAGCCAACCCTGAATTTTATAGATATTTTTCAAAAAATAAATACTTTCAGGATTATCTAAAAAAGAACGGCATATCTGAATTTAAAGAATCAAATATTACAAATTTATTAGACCCTAAAGCTCCTGTTAAAAAGTTTATGAAATTTTCTAAAAGTTTAGCTGCTTTTGACCCAAAAGGAAAAGTTTATAAACCTAGCGCTAAATTTAGCAAAACAATGAACAGTACGTTCAATAAAATGCTAGAAAGAAGCACAGGTATTGCCGCAGATGAAACCATTAGTAAAGTAATAGCAAGAAGGAAAGGTGTTAAAAAAGGTAAATTTAAAGTATTTATGCCTTCATCTCTTGATGACTTCAAAGGATTAACTTCTTATACTTTCGCTGGTAAAGGCAAACAAGGGGAAGCTGATCAAAAGTTTTTTCAAGATAACTTAATAAATCCATACTTTAAAGGTATAAGAGCTATTGAAGAAACCAGGCAAGCGTTTAAGGACGATTTTAGAGCACTTAATAAACAAATGAGACCTGTTATAAAGAAACTTGGTAAACTTGTACCAGGAACGGAATTTACACATGATCAGGCTATAAGAGTTGCTCTATGGAATGCTTCTGGATATGAAATACCAGGTTTATCTGAAATAGATCAGAAAAAATTAGTTGATTATGTAAACGGCAATGCAGACCTAAGTGAGTATGCTAGGAAATTGCAACAAATATCAAAAAGACCTAAATGGGCTAAGCCTGGAGATTTTTGGGATGCAGAAACTATATTGTCTGATTTAAATAATTTAACTGAAAAAGTAGGTAGAAAAGAATTCTTATCAGAATTTATTGAAAATGCAGATATAATATTTAGTGAAGATAATCTTAATAAAGTAGAAGCTGGTTACGGTAAAGCTACTAGAGACGCTTTAGAGGATATTTTATACAGAATGGAAAACGGTACAAACAGACCGTCTTCTACTACTGATAATACCAACAAGTGGAATACCTGGATTAATAATTCTATTGGAGCGATAATGTTTTTCAATAGAAGATCAGCATTGCTACAAACATTGTCAACAGTTAACTTTATTAATTGGTCAGATAATAACCCTTTGAAAGCAGCTGCTGCGTTTGCTAATCAAAAACAATACTGGTCTGATTTTGCAAAATTATTTAATTCGTCTAAGCTTAAACAAAGAAGAGCTGGTTTAAAAAGCGACGTCAATGAAGCTGAGATTGCAAGAGCAGTTAAGGGATCTAAGAATAAGGCAACAGCCGCGTTGAGTTACTTGCTAAAAATAGGTTTTACACCAACACAAATGGCGGATAGTTTTGCTATTGCAGCAGGTGGTGCTACATTTTATAGAAATAGAATAAAATCTTATTTGAAAAAAGTAAATGAAGAAGGAGAGGCTTTATATACTAAAGAACAAGCGGAAGAAATGGCTTTTAAAGATTTTAGTCAAATATCTGAAGAGACTCAGCAGTCTGGTGATCCTGCTTTGATATCATCGGATCAAGCAAGTACAGCCGGTAGATTACTTTTAGCATTTCAAAATACACCTATACAATTAAATAGGTCTATAAAGAAAGCCGCTTTAGATATAAAAAACAGAAGACGAATTCCTGGCCAAACGCTAGCACAAAGTAATTTTTCTAATTTTAGTAAAATTATATATTATGGTACTATTCAAAATGTTATATTCTCTGCATTACAAAACGCTTTATTTGCTCTAATACCTGGATTTGAAGAGGAGGATGACGAGCTTACTGAAGAAGAACAATTAGAAAAGTATGGAAAAGTGTATAGCACAAAGCAGGCTAGAATAATAAACGGTATGATAGATACTACTTTAAAAGGCGGTTTTGGATTACCCGGAGCCGGTATATCTATGATTAAAAACGTTGCTTTAGAGTGGAATAAGCAAGAAGAAAAGGGGTTTATGGCTGATCATACCTATACCATATTAGCTTTTTTTAATATAATGCCCTCTATTGGATCAAAAGGTAGAAAGATTTATAGTGCTATTCAAACAATGAAGTTTGAAAAAGATGTTATTGAAAAAAGAGACTGGGATGTTACTATAGACGGTAAATTTAATTTAAGCCCATCGTATAAAGTATTAGGTGCGTTAGCTGAAGGTTTTACAAACTTACCTTTAGATAGAGCTGTAACAGAAGTGAATGCTTTAACCGAAGCTTTAGATTATAGAAATACCGTTTGGCAAAGATTAGCTCTCGCTTTAGGTTGGAGATCTTGGGATGTGGGTGCTGAAAATGAAGAGCATGAACTTATAAAAACTGAAGCTAAAGCTAAAAGAAAAATAGAAGGTAAAGAAAAAGCAAAAGCAACAAGAATAGAAAATAAAGCTAAAAATAATGCTTTTTATAAGAAAATAGGAAAAGAATTAAACTCTAAAGAAAGAATAAAGTATTTTTCTATTAAAGGTAAAACTAAAAGAAGAAAGTATTTAGATGAAGTAGCTATTAAAAAAGGTATAAAACGATGAAGTTAAAATATTTTACATACGAAGAGTTCGATTCACCTGATGTTCAAGGTAGTGGTCAGTTGATGAATGAGGAGCTGCTTAACATGCTCGATGTTGTTAGAAAGAAATACGGTAAATCTATTGTTATTAACTCAGGTTACAGAACTGCAAAGCATAATGCTAAAGTAGGTGGTACACCTGCGTCATCTCATACAAAAGGTTTAGCGGTCGATATTGCATGTAATAATTCTACTGACAGGTTTAAATTAGCAAGTATATTAAAAGAAGTTGGATTTAAAAGAATTGGTATTGCTAAGACTTTTATTCACGCTGATATAGATAAAGATAAAGCACAAAACGTATTATGGACTTATTAAAAATAAAATTATGGAATTAACAAAAGGATCACCGTTTCAATTAAAAGATGCATGCTATCATAAGGTAAAGAAACAATACAAAGTATTTCCTTCAGCGTATGCGAGTGGAGCAATAGCTAAGTGTAGAAAAAATAAAGGTAAAAAATAATGAGACAGTCACCGTTGTTTGTTAGAAAAACAGAAAAAGGCGCAAGCCTGCGAAGATGGTTTAAAGAAGAGTGGCAAACACCTAGTGGAGATAAAGACTACAGCGGTGGAGAAAACTTGTTTAGACCTAAAAAAAGAATAAGTAGTAAAACAGCTACAACTTGGAGTGAATTAACTCCCGCTGAAAAGAAAGCAGCTCAAAGAGAAAAAAATGCTAAAGGTAGAGTTAGTAGATTCAAAAAGAAAAAGAAAAAAAATAAATAGTATAAAATTATTTACTTAAAATAACTATGACTAATAAAATATCAGAAAACACACAGGTTACATTAGACTTGAAAACAATAGGTATAATAGTTGGTGGAGCTATATCTTTAGCATCAGTGTATTTTGCTTTGCAATCAGATATACAGCTAGCTAAAGAATTGCCAAAACCTCCAATAGATAGAACAGAATATGATTTAAAAGATCAGCTTGTTCGAGAAACCATAATAAACATAAATGAAAAAGTAGACAATAACAGTAAAAAACTAGATAAAATAGATGAAAAACTATTTGAAATAATAAACAAGTAATCATGAAAAATATTTTAATTTTAATTGCATTTATATTATCTTTTAATTTGTTTTCACAAGAGCCTACATTACTCTATATGAACTCAGACTGGAACCATAAAAACGATTACAAGTTTTTAAGATTAATAAAGGGTGCAAAAATACTAGAAGTAGACTATGACTCGCAACCTAAAAAATTTAAAGAAGCTGTAAGCTCAGTACCCGCTATAATATTATTTGATAAAAACAATAAGTTAAAAAAAATATGGCAAGCTGGTTTAACAATGCAGCTAACTATAGATCCTAAAGAAATACAAAAAGCTATTAATGAATTGAATAAATAGGAATAAAGATTATCAGGCGTACCATACCTGCAATTCCTATAAAGAAAAGGGCCCTCAATACGAGAGCCCTTTTTTAATATGTATAGATTATTGAATTTTTTATACCTATTAGTTATTGTATGTATAAAAAAGTCATAACTTTTAGCCTTTAGCCATCACAAGCCAAACAATCTTCACTCATTGCTTGCTGAGCTATATCACCACGTAAAACAGATTCTGTTCTGGTATAATACAAGGTTTTAACACCTTTTTTCCAAGCATCAAAATGAACTTTGTTTAACCACTTAGGTGTAGCTTCAGAGGGAAATGCTAAGTTTAAACTAACTGACTGATCTATGTATTGTTGTCTCAGTCCAGCTTGATTAACTAATTCCAATTGGTTAATTTCTTTAAAAGTTTTAAAAACTTCTTTAACTGGAATGTCATGACCCATAGTAATACTATCCAAAGCATCGATACCTTGTACGCTGCCTCCGTCAGCCAATATTTTATTCCACGTTTCATTGTTGTTTAGTTTATGTTTCTTTAATAATTTAACTAACGTCGGGTTTTTCCTAATAAAAGTCCCCTTTGCACTCTGCTCTGTAAAAACATTCGCAGCCCACGGCTCAATACCAGGAGAAACATTACCACTAAGCTTGCTATTAGAAACAGTAGGAGCAATAGCCCGTAAATGAGTATTACGCATACCGGTTCCAACACACCATAAAGGCTCTCCGTAAATTTCCGCAAGATCTCTCGAGGCTCTTTCGCTTTCAATTTTGATTTGTGAAAATATTTTCCTAGTTTCAAACTGAGCAAGTAAACCTTCAAAAGGTATTCCCTTTTCTTGGAGATACGTGTGCCATCCGAGTACACCCAATCCGAGCGCTCGTCCTTTTTGAGCAGAACGAATGGCATTTTCAAAACCTCTAAGTCCTTTTGCTCTTTGAATAAATTCCTCCATAACCCCATCAAGAAACCACGTAGCGTGGTATATAAGGTTAGTGTCTTTCCATTCTTCATATTTAGCTAAGTTTAATGATGATAAACAGCATACAAAGCTGTGGTTTTCATCAGTTGTTAATGTTATTTCTGAACATATATTAGTCATGTGTACCTTTAATCCGTTGTCTTTATATGCTGCTGGATTTGCTTTGTTAACATTTCCTTTAAACATAATATACGGTTCTCCAGTTGCTTTTCGCTTTCTAAGTAATTTACTCCATCTAGATCTTGCTTCCTTATCTCCTTGTTCAAGCTTTCGCATAAACTTATCACCAACAATTGCGCACTGATGTAGGTTAAGCGACTGTCTGTTAACATCTCCTTTAGGTTCCCTGATTTCAAGCCACTCCTCGAAGTCATCATGTTCAATGTTGATATTAACTGAGGCAGCTCCACGACGGACACTCCCTTGATTAGTTGCAAG
>PJEL010004249.1_pt1 | contig 11936 bp, 6 predicted proteins | sample 1853271 | NCBI WGS metagenome assembly PJEL01 (sample SAMN08108733, study PRJNA415343) | Invertebrate metagenome, whole genome shotgun sequencing project. | host: Globobulimina | place: Sweden: Gullmar Fjord | collected 2015-08 | reverse complement strand
TCCACTTGCCATATATGGCCATAATATTTCTTAAGAGCAGTAAGAAATATTCTTGAAGAAAGGTTACGCAAATTAAGAACAGTGTGAGACATGCCGTGTGAGAACAAGATCACCGCGAGCGACATTCGGGTGCGTTGATTGGTAAACCCGGGGGTACTTTTCCTGAAAATAGGGTTTTTATATATAGTTCATTACATTTTACCGCAGTTTGACCTCCGGATGGAAACGCTCGGAGAGATCTTGTCGTCCGGAGACGTCGACGGTGACCAGCCAGCCCTGCATATCCCTGGATGGGAGACCACGGTCTCTCGCTCAGAGTTGACACACTTGGCGATGCACGTAGCTAGATCTATTCTTGCATGCGGTGCTGGGGTGCAAGATGTGGTTGCTTTGGCAATGCCCAACAGTATTGACTTTGCTTCCTCATTCTTGGGTGTGACGTGGTGCAGGTGTATTGCGCTACCATTGAATCCTGTGAATAAGGAGGACGAATACTTTCTGTTCCTTGAAGATGCTAATGCCAAGTATCTTCTGGTGGATGGGAAAGGGAATCCTGAAGCAGAGAAGGCTGCTGCTAGGAATGGAACCACGATTGTTCGGGTCGACACATGTCTTGGAAATGCATGTGCAGTTCAGATGACGTGTCGCCAGGTATCTGTCGATGGATCAACTGATGCTATTATTACTCCGATTCCTACAGCCGATGTGCGTCGATCAGTTGCAGAGGATAAGGTGTTGATTTTGCATACAAGTGGGACAACAGGAAGGCCAAAGTGTGTTCCTCATACACATGCCTCTTTGTGTGCAGCTCTCAGGAATGTGAACTGGACATATGATATGTTTAAGGACGTTTCTCTCCAAGTGATGCCATTGTTTCACCCCCATGGGCTAACACAAGGTGTGTCTGCCACTAACGTATTCAATCAGATTCGACAACCATCAATGGTATATGTTTTACTGCAGGTCTTTTAACGCCTCTTGGCAGTGGTGGATCTGTGATTTTACCAGAACTTGGTAAATTTGATCCAACTACATTTTGGCGTGATGCGGTGACGTATCAGGCGACATATTACACTGCAGTGCCAACAATTCACCTGATGCTGCTTGCCAGAGCTGATGAGGATTATCCAAGGGAAAATCCTCCTCCTCTAAGGTTTATTCGATCGTGTTCCGCCCCTCTTGCTCCAGCAACTCTCGAAAAACTCGAGCGGACTTTTGGCGTTCCTGTTTTGGAGGCATATGCCATGTCTGAATGCAACCAAATGTGTGCGTCTCCATTGCCAAGGAGAGGGCCAAGGAAAGCTGGTACAGTGGGCCCTTCTTCTGGATTCATCGAGGTTTGCATTTTGAACCGAGATCTTGAAGAGGTTGCCAAGGGAGTCAAGGGTGAGATTTGCGTTCGAGGTCCAAGCGTCACGCTGGGATATCAAAATAACGAAAAAGCAAACCGGGAGGCCTTTGCTGGTGGCTGGTTTCACACAGGTGATGAGGGTGTCAAGGATGAGGATGGTTATATTACTGTCACAGGGCGCATTAAAGAGCGCATCAATAGGGGTGGTGAGAAAATCAGCCCGAATGAGGTGGATAATGCACTCATGAGTTGCTCATTTGTAGCAGAAGCTGTGTCTTTTGGGGCACCTGATGAGCTCTATGGACAATGTGTTGCATGCGCAGTCCGCCTAAATCCAGAGGGTGTTTCCAAGTTTGGGGATGATACTTTGGCTATTACAGCCGCTATTCGAAAACACGTGGGAGAACGCTTGTCTGATTACAAGGTACCTACGTATGTCTTTGTCGCTGAATCAATTCCAAAGAATGCTACTGGAAAAGTTCAAAGGAGGCATGTGGCACAACATTTCTTGGACAAGATGAAGGAGAGCGGCTCCATCCCAAGAGTGGCAGCAGGACAAAACAGTGAGGATATTGTGCGAAATATATGGATGGACGTTCTGGGATGCGCTCCTGAAGGTGATGACTCGGATTTCTTTGTCATGGGTGGCAACTCGGTCAGGGCAATGCAGGGTGTTTCTCGCCTTTGTGAATACACGGGGCTGAACGTCCCAGCAACATTTGTGATCCAATACAGGACATTTGGTAGACTGATTCAAGAAATTGATTGTCTTCGCGGGAGCAATCAAGCCAAAGAATCGATTCCACTGACTTCTCTGCTATTTGCTCGCAATATCCCTCGTCATGAGGGTGTTGAGACATCGCGAAACCAAGAGCACATGCTGCTTTTGTACGAACAAGATCCTCTTCGCACAGATTATTTAGTGGTGGAAGCTGATTGGCTTGAAGGAGAAGTGAATGCTGGTGCATTGCACTCTGCATACGAGGCATTGGTGGCACGACACGAGTCTCTGAGAACGATTTTCAAGAGACAAGGAACAGGGCTGCAGCAGGTGGTACTGAAGGACTTCAAACCCCAATGGTCTTATCACGATTTCTGTCTGGGAGCGAATGAATTTGAGAAGGCCCTGGAGTTGCTTCGAATGGATATGAATACTCCTTTCAATCTCTACAAGGAGGCTCCAATTTCAGCTCATTTGATTTGCTGCACAGATAATGAGTATATGTTCTACATCAAGACTCATCATATATGCTTCGATGGCTGGTCTCGTGGAGTCATGGTTAAAGAATTGTCATCATTGTATGTGGCAATGGTGAATGGTGAGTCTCCCAAGATTTCAAATATTGAGATCCAGTATGCAGATTACAGTGCATGGCAACGATCAGAGGAGTTTTCCAATTCAATGAAAGGCTCTTCAGAGTTCTGGGCGAAAACCCTGGAAGGGGCGACTCCATTGTTGGAGGTACCAAGTGACTATCCCAGACCAAGTATACCTTCTGGGGAGGGCTCCTGTGTTCCTATTCACATTCCATCTTCAGTGATGGAAAAAGTGAGGCATGTTTCAAAATATGCCAAAACTACACCTTTTGTGTTCCTTTCAACGTGTTTCCAGCTACTGTTAGGACGACTAGCTGGTGAAACTGATGTGGTTATAGGTACACCAAGTGCTGGACGGGATGCAAGAGCACTTGAGCCGCTTATTGGTTTCTTGGTCAGTCCGATTCCTCTAAGAATTCAGATTAATCAAAAGTCGTTTAAAGATCTGCTTGAAAAAGCTGGAGAGATGGCTGCAGATGCCAGAGAGCATAACAGGCTTCCCTTGCAGGACATTATTGTTGCAGCAAATGTCGAAAGAAATGCCAGTTATTCCCCACTGTATCAGAATGTCTTCGTTTTGCAAGATGAGAATTTCAAGTCAGAGTTGAATTTCCCCAACATCGAAGTGAAAAGGCTAGGGGAGGAGGAATACCTTGAAAATGCAATGTTTGATCTCACTCTGGAACTCATTGAAATGGCTGATAAATCTTTGACAGGGTCCCTAAAGTTCAGCACAGACCTTTACAGATTTGAAACCGCGCATCAAATAGTCAATTGCTACCTCAGAGTGGTTGATTGTGCCCTGAATAATCCACATATGGACCCAATGACATTTGAATTGGTTGATGAAAAGCTTCGAACTAAGATTCTCAGCGAGTTCAGCAAAGGCGAAGTCACTGAGCCTGATACCAGGGTCAATATGTTGGCGTATGATTCATTTGAAAAGGTTGCTAGGGAAAATGGGGCCACTCCTTGTCTCTTGGAAGCAAAAACCAGGGAAACATTGACGTACCATCAGGTGTCCATGCGGAGCAATGGTATTGCTCTCAAACTTTTGGATACGGGTATCTGTGTAGGTTCGGATGTAGTAGGGGTCCTATTGTCACGAAGCAATGCTTTATGCGTGTGTATGCTTGGGGTTATGAAATCTGGAGCGGCGTACGCCACTCTTGATAGCTCTTTACCTGAAGAGAGGCTTTTGTTCATGATTGAGGCTTCAAATATGAAGGTAATTTTAGCTGACACCGAATTGATCAGCCCTGAACTGCATGATGCACTCGCTTTGAGAAACGTCAAAGTAATATCTTCATTGGACTGGCAGAGTCTTGAAACATCAGGAGGCAAGATAATGAGAGGAGAAGTTTCTCTACCTCGCTGTAGACCATCTGATAATGCTTTTTTGAACTTCACATCAGGTTCGACTGGTAAACCCAAGGGAGCGACAATTACTCATGCAAGCACAGTGAATTTTGTAGCATATACTATTAAGTCAATGAAGATATGCAAGGACGATGCGATGATGATCAAGTCTGCAACATCATTTGATGCTTTCCCAGGAGAAGTGATGACCAGCTTTAGCACTGGATCCCTTGGTGTAGTGCTTGCTCCAGAAGCGCTGAAAGATGTCAACTTGGTTTTAGATGCATTTTCACTGTCCCAAAGACCCTTCCATCTCTTTGGTCTCGTTCCAACGGTTGCCAATCTCTATCTTTCAGATCCAACATTTAGAAGTTTCAATATCGCTAGTGCTGTCCTTGGAGGAGAAGTCGTAAGCCCTACCCTTTTCAATTCAATGTTGGATACATTCCCTGGTATAACTGTCATCAATGCATATGGCCCTTGCGAGTGTGGCAACTACGTAGTGGCAAACACTTCTGGGGAATGCACAGACAACACATTTCCTATTGGGAGGCCCATTCCAAATGCAAACATTTACTTATGCGATGAGCACCTGAATTTGGTCCCGATTAATGTTCCAGGTGAAATATGTGTGAGTGGTCCATGTGTTGGAAATGGATATATTGGACAACCAGGCTTAACTGCAGAGAAGTTTGTGAGAAACCCTTTCTCAAATGACCCAGAACACGCAGTTCTCTACCGCACCGGTGATTTGGGCAAGTGGAATCATGAGAAAAATATAGAATTTGTTGGTAGAGTGGACAATATGGTCAAAATCAGGGGTCTGAGAATTGAATTGGCAGAGATTGAAACAGTCATCGGCAGCGCAGAGGGAGTTGATGACATTATCGTGTCTGTGCGAATGGATAAAACTGGAAGTGAACGGCTAGTGGCATATATATCTCCACAAGGTCAAGATGAAGAGGCTATTCTATCAGCTGCAAGGCTACTTCTGCCTTCTTATATGGTTCCATCTCTCATTGTCCAAATGGATTCGCTTCCCAAGTTGGTAAGTGGCAAGGTGAACAGAAAGCAATTACCAATGCCAGACTGGGATACAGTGCGATCAGCAGTGTACGTTGAACCTTCAAGTGTTCTCGAAAAAGAGCTTCAAAGACTTTGGGAGGAAGTTCTTGGACTATCTCCATTATCCGTGGAGGACGATTTCTTCTCGGTTGGTGGAAGCTCTCTCCTTGCAATGAGCCTCACATCTAAAATGAGGAGAGATTTTGAGATTGATCTTCCTGGCTCCCATATTTTCCAATTTAGAACTGTGCGTCAGATGGCAGACGCTATTCTCCAGCAACCGCATGCGGAATCTCCACTCTTTGAAGATTCCCTGGATTCCTTCAACCTTGACTACAGTCAACGTCTGGATGTATCTCTGCAAGAAGAGCTTTATTGCAGACTCAACGAAGTCAATCCCAAGTCTACTGCTGAGTCATTGCTCTTTTCTTTCCATATTAAAGGCCAAATCGATATCGACGCCCTTCAAACAGGTTTGAACGCTGTATGCAGAAGGCACACTGCTCTGAGGACTCGATTCGGAAAGTCAGATGGCTCCATATACAGAGAGACCAGAAATGCAGAAGGTTATAACTGCCTTCTCAAAGTTGTGGACGTACGTGAGGCTCCAAATACAGCTGCCAAGCCAATGGAGACCTCGTCAAGAGCTTTGAAAAGGCAGCCATCTCGATTTAATGCTGGTTTGACCACTCGGTCATTATTGCAGACACACGGCGACAAAAAAGGCAAGGTATCCAAAACTGCTACAAAGATGCAATTGCTGATGAGACGGCAATCCACCAAGGCAATACAGATATTTGCCGAGGATGGCGAGGGTGAAACTGAAGAAGTCGCACAACTGTGGGAGCAATATTCTGAGATGGCTGATATCCCAAAGCATGTGCTCAAAGTAATGCACCATGAGGCAGCCAAACCATTCAATCTCATTGGTGGAAATTTGGTGAGAGTGTATATCTTCATGATATCCGACGAAGAGAGTGTTATGCTCATGAATATCCAGCATGCCATTAGTGATGGTTGGACATTTGGTGTGATTTTCACAGAACTGAATCATTTCTACAAGGAGGCGAAGAATGGAGCATTCGATTTGCACAGTTTGCCACAGGCAATCGTCCAATATCCTCAATTTGCTGCTCGTCAGAGAAAAATGTATGACACGGGGAAAATGTCCAAAGGTATCGAGTTTTGGAGGAGTGAGCTTGACGGGTCCCAAGAAGAGATACCGTATCCATTTGACAGACAAAGACCACAAGTATCTTCCTACCTTGGTCATACAGTCAGAGTAGTTATTCCTGCAGCATCTGTCTTGAAGCTTCAGATACTTGCGAAAAATCTTGGTGCCACATTTACAACAACTGCCCTGACCACTTGGAGAATAGCTTTGCACGGACTCTCAGGTGCCAATGATTTCTGCATTGGATGGGCTATGGGTAACAGGGATGATGAATCTCTGGCGAATACAGTAGGTTGCATCTCCAATCTTGCTGCCATACGTACAAAAGTTGACCCTTCCAAAAGTTTCGAGGATGCTGTCAAACAGGAGAACTCTTCTGTTTTGCGGGCTACCGACTATTCTTACATCCCATGGCTTGCCATTGTGCGAGATGCTGGCAAAGACTGGGGTAAAGGCCCGCACCCTATCTTTGGTGGAAGAATATCAATTCTGGACATGGCAGGACTTGCGAAAGGTGGATTGGACTTGGAAGGGTGTACATGCCGAGAATTTACCAGGAAGGCTTTCATGCATACAAGTAAATACAATCTTGAATTGGAGATGCAAATCACCCCGGACAATCAATTGGTGGGTACTTTGGAATACTCTACAGATATGTTCAATCGCTCCACGGTCACAAAGATTGCAGATAATCTTCAAACCTTATTCCAAACCGTTGCAGAGAAGCCAGGTACATTGGTAAAAGACATGGCAGCTATCATGCACAGTGGTTGAAAATATATAGCATACATAGATGTCACATAAATATGCCCAGTTCACATACTACGTTGCATACATATTTGCATTTTTTTTGACGTGTAATAGATGATTCGATTTTCATGAAAAGTAGTCTAGTCAGTACCTCATGATGAGGTACTGTGATCACATGATCTGTGCACAGAAGAATCTGCCTAGATCTAGATGAAGCTATTGATGCATGCACCATTCTCTCATTCTGATATACTACACTGTAGTAATCATAGATGGCGCATACAGCATTCTAGGAGGAGGGGTTCATACACCTCGTGTGGACGCATATGCGTTGACACAATGATTCCATGTAATACTCTTGTTAGAGCCACCATAGGAAGCCTCGCGAAGATCAAATACCAACTGGGACCAAGAGGATGTGCTGCTTCCAACAAACATCGATGCATGTCTACAGACAGCCTGTTCAACAGCTGACACAAAATGAGCGGGAATTCCCAAGTTTGATGAGTCATATACTGATATCAGACTGCTGGCCTTTACTATTTTTGCTTTCAGCTCCAACAGTTCATCTGGGTTGGTTGCCAAAAAGACATTGTAGATTCCTAATTTTTTGATGCAGTTGACAATATCATTCACCTGAGGACAAAATGACAATGTCTTGCAATGATGTCTCTGGTAATCTCCTAATCTGACATGAATCCCTACAAATTCCAGCCCAGAAAACTGCTCTATCACAGATGATGCATAAGACTCGATAATAGCACTGAAAGTCAAATGAGTTGAGATTAACCAGTGCATTGTCCCATGTTTCATTTCATTGCCCCGTCGATAAGCATGAGGACTTCCATAGTCCCCACACATGGTGGTTAAACTTCCGAATGCACCGATGGTCTGAATAGTAGTGCTGTTTAATATCCTCTCATCGCAATCTGTAGCAGTTGCATAGGCTGAGATCTGCAGAATAGTTTCCTTCAATGACTGGGAATCACATTTCACATCAATCTCTGCATTTTCTGATTCTCTTTGTTGGATAAATTCGTCTAATTCAATCGTAGGGAGGAGTTGAGATAATGTGCTGATATCAAAAAAATCCCCAAATTTCCGGTATGCCGTCTCATTGCGTACATCCCAAGTCCAATCATACCATAAGGGTAATAGCACCAGAGTACGGCGTGATCTATACGCTGCACACACAGCGAGCCGAAATTGGTCCAGTTGATTGTTGAAGCCATCATCTCTACTTGAATAAACCAAATATCTTTCAAATGGCTGTACTCTCTGTCTGCCATACAGAGGAAACCCCAGACTCTCCAATCGTCCCTCTCTTCCTAAATATATACCATATCCCAGAACTGTCAATAGCAAATATGCAAGGATGGATTTGTAAAAGATGGAAGCTATTGGATTTTTTCTGCTTGCATTTTGATATGGCATCACTGATCAACCGATGTTCTTACATAGCAAAACTTGGATGTCTGAATTACCTTGATTCCATTCTTGCTCTTACTCGCCTGCCAAAGTTGCTGTTCTAGTCCGTGAAATTCGATGCTTCCTGATTGTCACCAATGGCTTGTTATCGCCTATTAAAGTCTATGGTTGATATTAGTTGTCATACTTACTATGGTAATTTGTACAATATAATAATAGGTAATAATAATGGATAGAACTTACTAGCAGTGGGTCATAAACCTGTTGTGGCTATATTGGACCATCTAATGCAGATGATAACGAGGGAGATGTTTGTCTTTTAAAGACAAGTAAAAGCGGCCTTATATCAAAAGTTCATCAACAGGCTCTGTGTCCCAGTCGTCATGGACGCCTGGAGCGGTATCCAAAACACATGGACTGGGGTTGGCTGATCTCTGGAAAAGTCTGCTGCCTCACAGACTATACAGTAAAGCAAGGAACATGTCGTTTGCGTCACTTTGTGGGTGTGGGATCAGGGAGCCATCAAACATGGTGGCTTAGACTCCATCCCCATAGACCTGTTCCCCAGCCTTTCTCTAATGCCCTCATTTCAATAGTATGTATATGACATGTGTGGCCTTTATGGGTTGTCCAGGGACACTGCCCACGTGTGGTGTACCCTATCAACAGGAGCACAGATGAATCCAGAGTTTGCTCCAAAGAATGCTTTTGATGGAAAATTGAACTAGAGTCGAAAGGTCTGTGAACAAAAAAAGAGACTCCTTCCCACTCAGTGGTATAGCATAGTGACTACGTAGGCACCTACTTTTTCATTGTAGTGTGGGTGAAGAGACCAGAAAACGGTTGTTGAATCAATGTGTCAAATAGAATAGGAATTCTTCTCCGTTGTTGTCAAAAGACTTTTGATAACCTAGAAGCTTCAGACACTCGATTGCCTGCTCAAACTTCTCTTGGCCATTGGAGAAAAACCGTAGGTGGAACTCAATCAGCAGTTGGGATGGCATATTTTTTGGCATCTTTTCATTGCACCACGACATTATAACATCAAACTCCGATCCTTCTATATCCATCTTTAGGATGGGCCGTGATTGAATCTTCAAGAACTCAAATGTTATCTGCAGATCAAAGAGAAGGCCATGAAAAGAAGTCTGGCTGTATCCTTTCATGTCTACTTCCGTCAAAGACTCTATCTGTGGATTATTTGACTTGCTAAACCTTGCCAGCTTGCGTTCATTAGATAATCCAATAGGCCAAAACTGTGGCTGCATAAGCTGGTGTATTTCCTTCTGTCTTGACACAATTCCTCTGCTGGTATTTGAACATGACCAAAACCTGTCCAGGGAGATGGTAGGATCTAATATATGACACGCGGCAGTAGGATTAAAAGATAAATAGTCCCATTCAAATGTCGAGTCGCAACCAGAGCCAAAGGAGATCAGCGCTTGGCCCGTTTGTAGTTGTTCCTCACAGAGCCACCAAGAGCCATACCAATCGTTTTCAGGATTTCCTCCAACGCGAGTAGGAGTACACCTCTCATCTTTCACGCCATGCCCCAACTTCTTCAGACTGAAAGGCCACAATTTCAGCAAAAGGATAGCAACAGCAAGGACAAAGCACGTATACACTGCAATACGGCCGCTCAACTTTGTTGCCACTCGTCTCGATAGTATCTTTTTTTCCACACTCTGCCTCATTAAAGTTCGATACAAATGTATTCATACATTTTACAAACATGATACTCGAAAGTATACGACATCTATGTCAGGAACTTCCTTCCTTGATGATGGACCCTATAGGGTACCTACTGCAGTACAGTAGCTATGCCATTATATGGGGTATATATATGCATTATATTGTATCCTCATACATGAGGGTACTACTACTTTGATCAAAGATCACCACCACACAGCATGTACATGTACAGAAAGCAGCAGAGGGAAGAGGCATCACGACAAGCCCCAGTTGGGGCATTTGGACCATTGCAATGGTCCAGCAGTGGCTGATACTGTTGGTGATGACCCAGCCCTATATTATTATATTATTATATATATGCTGGAACCCTGACAGCTGAGATGACACAGATCAAATATATAAAATATGTATGTATGTTTTTAAATCCTGGAGGTTTCATCACAGCACACTGTAAATATACGTGCAAATGTACTCCATCGTAAAATATGATTGCATCCTTTCCAGCGTCTTGCTCATCTCTCCATAATCGGCACGTACAACGACGTCAAGGAGAGTATCAATCTTGCTGGAATGAAGAATGATTGAAAACTGATTCCACGTGATCAATTCCTGATATGGCAGGAGTACTTCATCCTCCCAAATATATATAGGGATACTTCCCAACTGAATTGCCTCATATAAGCGAAATGAAGTAGGTCCAAACCCCCTTGGACTTAGGCTATAATACGACTCTTCCATAATCTGAGTCCAATTTCCACTTGCAGTAAACAGAACGGATCCCCTATACTTTTTGCGGAGAATCTCTCGTATTGTATGGGTGTGAAGGCTACCTACAAACGTTATCATCTTATTCTTTTCCAGTCCTTTTCTATGTACTTGCCCCTTCAGCAGAGGTATAGGAATATTTTGAACTCTTTTTCCTTTATTCAAGCCCCCAGCTGTAAAGCAAATGATATCAATGTCATCTGAGATATTGAGGCCCAATTTTGGGTGATGGAATCCAATGGCTAGTTGAATGACTGTGAAATATTTGTATGTCGGATTCAATCTATCTATATACTCTTGCAATTCTTTTTTCTGTTCAGGAGAACAATTAATGTGACAATTCGTCCATGATATGGGTAGATATATTCTATTCTTCCGTGTCCAACTATCCACAGTCTCTGAAACATGGTTGTAAAAGAATTCTTCAATCCACGGCCCACAATATCCGGAATAGCAGACAGTATCCAGTTCACGCCAGCGTTTCGTTTCGTTAAAAATTTGCAACTGCAAACTGTGCCTCAATTCCGAGCGATTATTAGATACGAATGTCACTATGAGGTGAGCGCTTGAGATGAAGAATGCTCCTATCAAGAGTCGTTTCTTACGCATGGTACAGACGGGCACGTATCTACAAAGAAGAATATAAATTAAATATTAAACAATACGTGTACTATCCCACGGTCGTCATTCAAGTGACATTAATGACTGCTTCTTGTAGTGTTTTCCGCTAATCTGGGATGAACACTACGTACTACTACGTAGTAGTATATATACCCTATACCCTCCACTAGTACTAGTACTTCCATTTCGTAGCCAGTGAGTGGAGGGTATACCCTAGCTAGTGTTCAGTACTTCACCAGTACTAGTACGTACTCCAGTATACTAGTATAAGGTCCAGTACACTAGTGTAGTCCAGTACTGGAGACGGGATACTAGCTAGTATCTCACCTATAGGCCTATACTACTCCGGACGCCGGTGGCGACCGGAGGGGCTCTCCTGTAGGAGTGAACAGATTGAGCCCTTCTTTATGGTCA
>PJEL010004248.1_pt1 | contig 11936 bp, 9 predicted proteins | sample 1853271 | NCBI WGS metagenome assembly PJEL01 (sample SAMN08108733, study PRJNA415343) | Invertebrate metagenome, whole genome shotgun sequencing project. | host: Globobulimina | place: Sweden: Gullmar Fjord | collected 2015-08 | reverse complement strand
TTTTTCAAGATGAAGTATTCGATATTTTTCAATTTTTAATGATTTATTTTGTAAATAGCTATAATTTTTTGGAAAAGGATTACGCTTTTTTGAACCCAAAAAAATCTTTCTAAAACAACCATTTTTTGTTTTTAAATCACATGAATCAATAATTAAATTATTCCTTTCTTTATTAAATTTTTCAAAATCAATTTTCTCATCATGTAAATAGTCCTCTTTTATTTTTTCTAAGTATTGTAGCCTTGAAATAATCTCTAAATTGATTATTTTATCAAAAATAAATTCTTTATATTCTTTGTTTTGATTGAATAAAATCTCCAGATTTTTATCAACTGTAAAATCTATAATTATATTTTTCTTTGAGTATACATATTAATGAATAAAGGTTCTAAATCTTCTGTTGAATAAAATATGAATCCAGAAGGTAAATTAAAATATGAAAAACAGCCAGCCATTTTAATACTTCTATTTACATCAAACACATCCTTATCCTTATCTTTAAAATAAACTTGATAAAGTGGATTTTCATAAGTATCGTCAAAAATAGGATCAAACGAAGGAACTTTTATTAACATTCTATATGCATTATTTGAATAATTATTGCAAGAAAATAAAATGAAATAAATAATGCATATATAGATTTTATAATATTTAGTTTTCATAACATTAAGAATAAATTAAATTAATTTATGTCAAATTACCGCTTCTTCATGATCAGAATTATTTTGAATATTACTTAATAAATCTTCTTCTATTACCTCAAAATTAAAAATTTTCTTTAAACATAAACATAAACACCTAATTGATATTGATTTTAAGTTACAATTATTATAAAATCTGCAACTATCTAAACAATATTTGATTGACTCCGATATATTCTCACATAAATCTTTAAATAAGTTTTTTATTTTTTTTAAGCAGATAGAACAATAACTTGGTTTTAGTAATCCTGGATATAATTCATCATATTTTCTACAACATATTTTATCTATAAATTTTAGTTTATTTGAAATATCTAAAATTTCTTCATTTTGTTCTTTTATACTTTTTATACAATAAATTTTAGATTTACATTTTGAATAATTTTCACAAATATCTTTATAACCAGGATCGAGCATTAATAAAAAAATTGGTATTAATGGAATAGTTACACCTAACAATACACTAAAAGGATGAAGTATAAATGAGTCATTTTTCGATAATAATCCTAATATTAGTACTGATCCAATAAATATTACTAACAAAGAACTTCCTAAAATTCTCCAAAAATTTAATGCTTTAAGTTTACAACAAAATATAGAATATTTTTGTTTAGTTAATTTAGTACTTCTATATTTTTCCATTTTTAAAAGTTTCTCATTAATCCAACCAAGTTTTTTTATTGGTTTTATTTTTAAAAAGCATAAAAAATTCCTTTTTCTTAAAGAATAGGAATCACGTTTTAATCTATCATAATGTTTTATGAAATTATTATAATCAATAAGATTACTATTTAAATATTTTTTAATCATTAGATGAGAAATTTTTTTTCTTCTATTAAATTCTAATTCAAATATTTTTTTATAGATGAATCTTCTATAAAATATATTTTGTCTAAGTAATTTCCTTAAATTATGTGAAAATGAATATTCTATAATAACCCATTTTATATCCGGATTTTGATATAAATATTTATTGCAATCTAAAAATTTTAATAATAATCTTTTTCTTTCTTTAAATATGTTCCTATTTAATTTTTTGATTTCATTTCTTGCATAAATCCATTCAAAATCTATATCCCCAAAGAAACGATCATCTAAATATTTATGTGTATTAATAGATTGATCGTTTTTAATAAAATCATATAAATAACAATCTTTTATCTCCCGTTTTCTACAATAACAACAATGAAAATTATTAACTATCTCTTTCTCCTCATATAGATCATATTTAGAACTATTACTATCATTTTGAATATCTATTTCTTTTTTTTCATCTTGGCAACACTCAGAAATATCACTATCATTTTGAAGATTAGAAGAATATGTTAACATATTTTTACTAGTATGATTTGCATTCATACAATCTATCATACTAATTCCTACTAAAAAAGAAATTGTAAATTTATAATTTTTAAAAGAGGATAAGTTAGAATAAAACATTAAATTAATTTTAAAGTTATATAATCTCCAAGTTATAATTATAATTATTTAAAAATCAATTTATTTTATATTAATAATATAGATTATATTATTTTTGATATAAATTATTATTTAGTTTTATTAGATGAGATTACATTCTTGTATTAAATAAAGAAAAATTGAAATACTTATATTATTAACATTGATTATTTAGGAAAAATCAGGATTTAGTTTAACATCTTTTTCATCGATTTTATCAAATTGACTATAATCTTTAAGATTAATTTTTGATGGAGCATTTTTTATAATATTAGATAATAAATGATCTTCGTAATATAATTTTGCTTGATATCCATCTCTATCTGAGTTAGGCTTACATTTCATAATTATATCTATATACTTTAAAGGTATACCATTAAATCCATGTAATGCTCCAATTAATCCACCAACAATACATGCATTAGTATCAGTATCTCCTCCTTCAGAAATTGTTTCTTTTATTGCATCTGAAAAATTGGAATTATTCCATAAATGATAAAAAGATCTTTGAAAAGCAATTTTCGCATATCCAATATATTTAGTTGCACTATGAAGACCTTTTTTGTTAGAACTTTTAGTTTTATTAAGCCAATTTAAAATTTGATTTAAAATATTTTGAATAGGTTTAGAAGATTCATTAGAAAGTCTATTTTTTAGCCAGTCTTCTGCTTTTGCAAATGCGTTTTTATTTCTATTTATATCATTATTACCAAAAGTATTAATTAAATATTTGCAAGCTATTCCATAACAAGCATTCATAAAATAAACATAATAATTTGCATGAGAAAGAGTAGAATCTTCTTTTAATATAAGATATAAATCATCATCACTAAGTTTATATCCAAAAATAATTAGAGGCATACATCTCATTAAACTTCCATTAGAAACAACACCAGCACTTTTATTTTCTTCTTGACTAATTTCATTCCATTTTTTTGCAGCTGTTTTCATAAGCATGGCTAAATTTCCATTTATATTAACCTTCAATTCTCCTCCTATTGTCTTTCTTGTGGTTATACCTTTATCAAAAGGACCTGAATTAGACCATTCTCTATATCTTTTAGCTATTGAATTGATATCAAATTGTTGATTTTGAGGTTTTAGTTTTACAAAATCATTTAAACCATAAGCTAGAGATAAAGCAAGTTCTGTATCATCTGTAACTTGCCCAGAAGTAATATTAGTTTCCCAATAACCTCCTCCTGGCATCTGCATTGCTTTTTCAATATTAGCATTTGAAGGTTTGGGATCAAATTCTACAAAACTGCCTATTGAGTCTCCTATTGCTGCTCCTATTACTAATCCAAATGATCCATTTATCAAGTTTTTATTTAATTTAGTTTCTTTTTCTAAATTACTAATCATTTCTTCACAAATATTTTGATTTTGTTTATTACTTTTATCAGTTTTATCATTTTCTGGATTTTGAGGTTGATTATTATTTATAGTTTCTTTTTCTGAATCTTTATCTTTATTTGTTTTATTTATATTACCACCATCTTCATTTGTTATTTTGTTATTATCTTTATTACTATTATTATTATTTTTACAACAAAGTAATAATAATATTACTATTAAATAATTTATAATTTTAGTCATTATACTTTAAATTTATATTTCTTAAATAATAATACTTATAGTTTATAATACATTTATTTTTTCTTTTTCTTTTTATCAAGCATTTTCTCTAATCTAGCAAAAGCTCTTGGTTTTGAATATTCATCAGTTTTACCTTTCTTACGATTTTCTTCTAATTTTTTTCTCAAAGCTTTTTCATCAACAAATTTATTAATAATATATTGCTGCAAAAGACTCATTAAATTAGATACAAAGTAATAAAAGCTAAGTGCAGCTGGATGAGAATTTAATATTACCATAAACATTAGAGGCATCATATAAGTAAACATTTTCATTGAAGAATCTGTATTATTACTCATTTGACTATTAGTTAAAGTTGTTACTATAGTAGAAATAGTCATTAATAAAGCAAATAAACTTACATGATCTCCATACATAGGAATCGTAAATGGCAAAGTCAAAACTGAATCAAAAGTTGATAGATCTTTTACCCAAAGAAAAGAAGCTTGCCTTAATTCTATAGCATTTGGAAAAAAATTGAACATAGCTATAAGTATAGGCATTTGCAAAAGTATGGGAATACAACCACTTAGAGGATTTACTCCCATTTCTTTATATAAAGCAACTTGTGCCATTTGTATCTTTTGTTTATCATCTTTATGTTTTTCTTTAATTTCATCTAATTCAGGCTTTAAGATCTTCATCTTTGCTGTTGCAATTTGAGATTTAAATGATAGAGGTAATAAAAGTAATTTTATTATTAAAACTAGAACTATTATTAATAAACCATAATTAGATATAAAGTTACTTAAGAATGAAAATAGAGGAGTTGTAAAATATCTATTTACCAATTTTATGATGGGCCATCCTAAAAACAAATTATTCGAAAATCCCTTGGTTACTTTATTTAAAACATTATATTTATTTGGTCCAAAAAAGAATATTAATTTAGTATTTCCTGAATTTATTTTATTTAAAGGAATATCAAATTTTGTATAAGCAATTTTTACAATATCTTTATTTTCTGGAGTAGGAATTGTATAAATATTAGTATTATTAAAAGCATTATTAGTTATGATAGCTGAAGTAAAGAATCTTTGTTTCATTGCTATCCATTTTACTGGTTCATTTATTAACTTTTCTGATTTATCTTTTGCTTTTATTTTTAATGCTTTGAATTTATCAGCTTTTAAATAATAATTAATTGTTGCTTTTTCTCTACTTCTTGTAATATCTTGCTCTAATGGTTTAAGTTTATTTTTCCAAATAAAACTTATTTTTTCTTTGTTTTCTTTTGATAATCCTTTTGTTTCAATATTAAAATCTAATTCATAATTATTACCTTCCCTCAAACTATATGTTTCTTTTATATATTCATCTTTACCTAAATTTATTTTAAAAATAATAGTATTATTATCCTTTTTTTCAATTTCATAAAATAAATCATAAGTATTTAACGTTTGGTTTTTATATTTAAACTCAAAGCCCATTTCACTGCTTTTATTATCCAATAATTTTAATATTTGTCCTTTATCTCCTTTATATTCTTTTAAAAATACTTCTTTAATTCTAGCTCCTTTGGAAGTTAAAGTTATTTTAATATCATTATTTTCTAAGATAATGTCTTCTTCATTTCCTTTGAAAAGGCTCGATAGCTCATTATTAATATTATTTTTTAAATTATTATTATTTGATGAAATAGATTTTGAGGTAATAGAATTGCTAATTTCTTTATTTACATCTTTTTTCTGAAGATTATTCGGCTTTTTTTTAGGTCCAAAATAATTTATATATATAATTACAGCAAGTGATATAATTATTGCCCCAAGAAGCTGATTTCTATCCATATTTTTTTATTTTTTAATCTTTATTATACTGATCTATTTTAAAAACAAACTGATACTTTGTTTTAACTCTTTGATTATTAACTCTTTTAAGATATATTTAACTTTCAGGTTATTCAATTTTTTTAAATATTTTAGTTCTAAATTTAATAATTTAATATATTAAAGACAAAATTTTAAATTTTTAATGATTAAAATCAAAATTTATGACTTGTAGGTTTAATAGTATTTTCTTGAATTTTTTATTAATAATAACTTTAAGTTTTTATTTTAAAGCTTCAGCAATAGATTTTAAAAAATTAAAGTATAACATAGAAGCAGGAACAGCTATAAATCCTTTCATTGGTGATTTTTTGGATTAAATTTAATGCTGTTCATAGAAGTAATTATTTTGATTTTGAATTTGGCTCAGGATTAATGAAAACTGAAGCAATGTTACAAAATGTAATTTCTTTACCAGTTAATTTTTCTATAAGATATTATTTAACTAAATCCTTTTCTTTAGGTTTTAGATATGTTCCTACAATGTATTTTTATGATACTGAAATTAAAAAATTTGCATCTCCCAGGTTCGATTTCAAAAGGACAATTTTTGATATTGGTTATTTCTATTTTTGCTATTCAATAAATATTGGAGTATTACCTTATATTGGCTATGAAAAAAGAGGTCCAGATAAACCTAATGGTATAATAATAATTCCTATGTTTGTTTTATACTTAAGATTTAATTTTTATACTCCTTTTACTTAAAATTATTTTTTTATTTAAAAACTTGATTTCTATTTCAAAGTTACTTCTCCTCTATTTTTTTTAACTTTTTCTTTCAACTTTTCTATATACTTTTCTCCTACTTCACAGCTTTCTGCATATTCTATAAAGTTTTTATCATCTAACTTTGATATGCTATCTTCTTCCATTAATTCTTTTATTATTCTTGTTGCAAAGTCTTTTCCATTTTCTCCTTTGGGCCAATAATCAAAAGCATTTTTTCCATATGCCCCTCTTGTTGATAATTTTGCCCCAAAAGTTAAAAATAGAGCATATTTTTTAATTTCTTGTTTATAATCTTCAAAAGTAAGCTCTCTAATTTTGCGTTTTTTAAAATAATGTGGAGGACGTATAGCATAAGGGGTAAGTTTCATTATTTTGGTTTTTTTATTATATAATCCTTTCTTATATAAATCATCGGGCTCTAAACAATTTGGGAAGTAAACTTCTGTCAAATTTGGATCAGCTCCATTTTCTAACAAATATCTTGTTAATTTTAATGTTTTTTTTCTGGAATCTGGAGAATAAAATTTGCGAGCGCCTCTATTTTTTCCATAATGTAATGCTTTAGAAAGGGGCATTATACCAAAATGGTTAGTAGATTTATTAATATTTCGAGTATTTCCTCTTTTTACTTCATTTATTAGATTTCCAAAACCTATAGCACTTTTATATCTTTTTTTACCTGAACGATATAAAAATTTAATATCTAATTCACTCCCATTTTTCAACTTCAATTTAATATCTTGTGACTCTGGAATATATTTTTCTGATTCTACGCATGATATAGCAATAGAAAAGAACGATAAAAATAAAAAATTTGAAATATTTAAATTCATATCTAAAAAAAATTATATTTAAAAACAATGTAAACAATCATAAAGTAATTATTTTGACTACAATTTTTAAAAAAAAGTTAAATTTAAATAAAAATATTTTACAATAATTCTTTTTATTAAAAAAAAATATTAGAATTGCTATAGTAAATACAAAACAAAATATTTTATAATTATGAGTATGAGTAAAAAAATAATAATGAGTGTCTGTTCATTAATCATAGTTGGAAGTTGTTCAACTAATGAGAACTCAAAACAAATGAAGAATTATGATAATCCTAAAAAAAGCAGAGATCATCATAATCAAATCCGAAAATATATAGAAAGGCCTATAGACAATTCAATAATAAATCAATTGATAGATTCCTTTAAACCTAAAAAAGTTTTATGCTTAAATAAAGAACTTAACAAAATAAAATTCTCATTAATATTTCATCAAAAAGATAAAAATAAAGAAATTTTAGTTTTTTATCCTTCTATTTTCATAAATCAAGCAATCCAGTATATTTCTCAAAATAATATAGAAAAAGAATTAGTAAAATTATTTCCAATAAAAGAAAAACAAAAATTTTTAAAATTAGCATCAAAAACTTCAAATGGATTCGCTGGTAAAAAAGGCCATTGGGAAGATGATATTATTTATAATACATATGAAGAAGCAAATAAAGAATATCCATATCCAGATTATAAAGATCAATTGGACTATTATTATAATACTGAAAATGATTACTACATGCTCCCAAGATCAAGAGTAGAAAAAGCTATGGAAGAAGTTCCAGATCAATCTAGCTCATATGGATCAGATTATGCCTGTGGTCCCAATTCAGCATTAAGAGCATTTTATTTATTAGGTAAAGAATATTATATAGATTATTACACTTTTGTAAGTGACTGTCCCAAATCCTCTCGAAATATATCAGCAGCAGGAGATATGGCAAAACAAGCTGGGGGATTTTTAGCAAAAGCAGGCTTGATAATAGGAAATCCATTAGCATATATTTTTTCTGAAGATTATAGGGGAGCATGTAATAACATAGAAGGAGAAATTTTATCTATAAATACTACAATAGGCCCAGAACCCGAAGCTCTTGCTAAGTATATTAATAAAAAATTAGAAACTGGATATGCAGGTCATGCAAATTATGATTATCAAGGTGGTTATGAAAATTCAATTGTTGATAGCATTTATTCGAAAAATTGTCCAACAATAATTTTATTATCAAGTTCAATAATGAGCATGCATTATATGAATATTATTGGCTATAAGAAAGATGAAAAAGGAATTGTAAGAAGATTTGTAGTATTAGATGTAAGTGGAGAAATTGGAGATATTAAACATAGTAACTTAAGATACTATTTAGATGGCTATGCAATTGCTGGATTAAAAGGTTATAATCTAATATCATTTTTGGATATAGATGCAGATTGTAAAGCAAATGATTATGAATATACAAAAGCATGCACTACTAGTATAATAAGAATAGATTATAATCATGCAGTACTAAAGCATGATGTATCGGATAAAGCAATATTAGATACAAAATGGCTTTTAGCAAGATATAAAATCGATATAGATAAAAAATGGTCTTTAGCAAGATATGGAATCGTTATAGATGAAAGGAATGGATTCGAAAATAGCACAAATTTAATAATTGCAGCTCTATTAGGGCGAATAGAGTTTGTCAAATTTCTTTGTGAAAATGGAGCTAATAAAGATTTAAGAAATAAATATGGGCTAAGAGCTATAGATGCCGCATATGTCGAAGGCCAAGAAGAAATTGTAATGTATTTAGCAAAAGAATATTATAATCAAAGAGTTTTGCCTTCCTTAATTTCTGAATATAATCATGAATGGTATAAATTCCCAAAGGAAAAGCTTGACTGGGATGATGAGGAATTTAATTTACTTATAAAAGCAGTTCAAGGTGCTGATTCTGATTTCAAAGAAATGTATCATGACTATAAAATTGGCACTTTTGTAACTATGGAATTAATAAAAGAAGCTATAAAAAAAGATGATTTGGAAAAATTAAAATTTTTAGATAGTAACCTAAAAGAAAAAGAAATTGAAGAAAAAGAAATTGAAAAAGAAGAAGAAAAAATAAAAAAATTGAAAAAAATATATCTTATGAATAATTTACTGATTCCAAATGAATCTGTTTCTAAATATATGTTTAATGAAAGTATTATAAATGATAGGTTTTCTAATAGGTTTAATTCTAATAATCATCTTATGAATAATTTACCGATTCCAAATGAATCTATTTCTAAATATATGTTTAATGAAAGTATTATAAACAATAGGTTTAATTTTAATATATATAATCGAAATCTATTTTCTAACTATATAAATCCTACAAGAAACATAAAATACCAAAATCTAAATTCAAACATTGAATTTAATAATTTAAAGAATATATCTTTCGAAGAAAAATCGGATGAATATTCAAATATTGAATTTAGTAATATAAAGAATATATCTTTCGAAGAAAAATCAGATGAATATTCTTATGATGAGCAAAAAATATTAGATAGTATTAAAAAAAGATATACAGATAAAAAAATAATAGATAAAGCTTATAAGCTTAATAATAAAGATATTGTTTTGTGGTTAATGAAAAAATATAATTTAAAAGTAAGTAATAAATTACTTACAGATATAGGTGAGAAATATTGGTATACATATGAGACAGAAAAAGAAATAAAAGAAGAAAAGGAAAAAGAAGAAAAGGAAAAAGAAGAAAAGGAAAAAGAAGAAAAAAGACAAAGAAAGCTAAGACTAAAAAAACAAAGAGAAAATGAACAAGGAATAACGAAGAAATTTGTGAAATATTTATATAGTTTTTGGGGTTGAAGTGAGGCTGTAAAAAAAAACCTGTTTTAGATACAAATTAACATATATCTAGTATATATCCTAAAATTGAATAACTAGCAAATTTTAAAATATCATTTATTTAAAATTCTGTTAATCATTTTTTTAACAATACTAGCAGTTCTAGGGGATTCGAGTTCTGTAGCAATTCTATTTTTTGCATTTCGTGAAACTAAAAGTGAAATTTTCCAATTATGAACAATACCTTTTAATTCGATATTCTTTACATATGGATTATCAAAATCCCAAGTCTGGGTTGCTTTAGAAAGTAAAAAATCACTTTCTTTTGCTCCTGTTAATTTTTGAGCATTAAATAATTTTTTCATTTTAGGAATTCCTTTCATTAACTCTTTGAAAGTATTTCCAATCTTAGAAGCAGAAATTTCTTTTTTCATAGATCCAATATTCAATATGTTATGATTCATTAATCTAAATAGTTTTTTTAAAAAAGATAGAGGAGAATTTGGATATTCAATATTTGCAGGCTTTGTCCCAATTACTACTCTTGTTGGAATAGCATATCTTCTAATTAGTTCATTAGCTTCTGCAATTAATGGAATTAAATATTTATTAGTAGTTTGTAAAACTCCTTTAGGGTTCTTTTTTAAAGTACAACCAAAAATACTTTTTTCAATTGCTGAAATAATATGAGGAAAACTTTTACGCTGTTCATCCATAAACTTTTTAGTTGAATCAATACCTTTTAAAGGTGTACCTATTAAAATTAATCCACCAACCTTAATTTTTTGTTTTTTAAGTAATTTTTTAAGTAAAGAAAGTGAAATAATTCCTCCTTGACTATGTCCTACAATTAATATTTCATGTGTAGTTTTTTTAGAATACATACTTAGATATTCTATAAGTTTTTTCTCTACTTCCTTTGTTTGTTCTTCAATTGTTTTAATACATGAATCAAATCTTTTTCCAGAAATTAAATTTACTCTTCCATTAAAATTTTCTTTTGCAAGTTTCCTTATAAGTGAATAATAATCTCCTTCTTTACCTCCTAATCCATGAATAAATAATACAGTTAATTCTTTTTTAGAAGCTTTTAAATTATTTCTTTTTTTGATTTTAATACGTTTAGAATTTTTATTGAAATGAATTTCTAGAACTTTAATAGTATTAGGATAATCAATATTTTTTTTGTTAACCTTTTCCTTTTGACTTCCAAAATCATCGATTTGTAACTCAACAAATGATAGATTTTTTTTTGAATTTGCTAATTTACACCATTCTTTTTTTGAATAAATACATGGTTGTTTTATTATTTCAACATAATTTTTGCTTTTAAATTTTTTACATTTTTTTCCTGTTGATTCAGATATGTAATTAATATCAGAATTACTTGGAGGCAACCTACGAGAACAAGTAAAAAAACATATAATTAGACTAAATAATAAGAAAAATTTTCTTTTTGAAATCATAATTATTCAAAGTATATTTAAAAACAATATTACCTATATTATAATATAACAATTTCAAGAATGAATATCAAAAATATTATGTTTAAAGATGGCTTTTTATATTATTAAGAATTTAAACTTATACTGTTCTGCCTTTGAATGTTCTGATAATTGGCCTTTTCTCTTGGTAATAAATCATTTTAGATACAACTTTACTTATATTAAGAGTATTGCAAAACTAATTTTGCGTAACAAAAATATAGCTTTGCGGATATTTTAGAGTGTCAAGCTGATGCTAGACACTCATTTTGCAATGCTCTTATACTCATTCCATTTGAAGATATACTGATAATAGATCGTAACTCATTGAGTATCCTTTAGATTTAAGGCATATAAAAATATGGGGAAGTTTAGCTAACTTTCCCATGCTTTCTCAAACAACTTTTTTGAAGTTTAAGAGGAGCAAAGATAAA
>PJEL010004247.1_pt1 | contig 11937 bp, 7 predicted proteins | sample 1853271 | NCBI WGS metagenome assembly PJEL01 (sample SAMN08108733, study PRJNA415343) | Invertebrate metagenome, whole genome shotgun sequencing project. | host: Globobulimina | place: Sweden: Gullmar Fjord | collected 2015-08 | reverse complement strand
AACCTACTCCGGCAGCAGCGTCCCATGACCCGTTCCATCCAGGGCCCCCTATAGCGGGGGAATTACTCGTACCAGGTGCTACTGTCCATAGATCAGGGACAATTACCTGCACACCTACTCCATAGGTAGGCGCCTCAGTTGCGTTCTCAAAATAAAAGTCCACTTCAAAACTGCCTCCCGCCGCTACGGTCACAGATGAACCAACTACACCGTTAACAGACGTGTAGATCGTTGCGTCCGGGTCAGTACCTGAGTGACAGCTCGTACAACTCGATTCCTTGCCAGGCCATGCGTGCGCACTCTCAGGAAACATAAATGACAGTACAATAAGGGCCATTGCGATAAATATAAATATTATCCCAACTGCCAACCCTTCTCTTTTCCTTATGTCTTCCTGTGTCTTCATCTTCTTAATAAAATTATACCTTACGGTGTCTCCGGCAATTCCCTGTGACAATAAAAACAGGTCACATTCGATTCACCCCATGTCGAGGGGTTACTGTTATGACATGTAACCGTACATGTCTTAGTGTCCGCATCAAACATTGTCGCTGTATTCAAAGCGCTGTTAGCAAGGTCATACGCTCCTGCGACCTTGTACCCGGCCTGCCTTGTCCATACATTATCAAGCTCGGGAACAGTTGCATCCAGCACCCTCACCTGTGCCTTTGACCTGACAGTCACCGTCTGGTCAAACTGCACATCAACAGCACCGCTCACATGAAACGACTTATCGAGATGACTGCTCGTTATATCATTGCCTTCAGCATTATGACATGAATTACATGTAGCGTTATTATCGTTCCTGCTCGCCGTGTATCCACGTGATCCTGCATCAAGGGTATTGTTGTGGCAGATGTCGCAATTAATTGTAGTTGAATATGTTGAGTTGCCATGCGAATTCGTATTGCCTGTTCCGGTTGATGCATTCCCTGTTGTACCGGAATAAATATTATTATAATGAATGCCTACAACATGTTTTGCATGTGTTACTGTCCCGGTCGGGGAATTAGCATGACAACCCGCGCACCTGTCTCCAGCAAAAGAACCGCCCCACTGAGGACTTGCCGCAGATGCCACATCAACACCACCGTTACTGTGGCAGTAAATCTGGTTACATACGGAAGTTGCTCCGGAACCAGTCCTGTTCGCCCCGGCTTCGTTGAGTGCTTTCAACGGACCGTTCGCAGTGTCAATTGGCGTAAGGTCAATATCGACCGTCCCGTTCTGATGAAGTGCTGGATCAATCGAATGGCAATTTCCGCATCCAAAGGCATAAGTGCCTGCAGCTGAAACTACCTCGGCATTTCCATAAGCCGGAGTAAGCAGCCCAGCGTTTTCGATATGCACTGCATGGGCTCCTGTTGCCGGTGGAAACGTATGACAGTCTGTGCAGTCTCCTGCTAATGTAGAACCCCATACAGGCGTAAAAGTAGGAGAACCGGCATCATGACAGGACACAGCAGAACAGGTCTTCGAAGGAGAATCATAATTACTCGTACCACCGTTTGTATCGTATGCTGCTGCAATAGCTATGTCCCTGCTTCCATTCAGGTGCAGTGAACCGGATTTAATCATTTTTCCATTCAGAGTCGTATCACTATGACATGCACTGCAATTTATTCCTCTATCAGTCACATGTTTCAGATGCGTATTTGAATCCGCACCACCGGCACCGCCGATCTGTGAGTAGTCAGGATAACCGTCATTGTTTGATTTACCGTGACATCCGTTGCATTTCAAATCTGTAGCAGTTCCCCATGTCATCTGTGTATAATGAGATCCGCTGTATACTCCGGGAAGTTGTCCTGTCGGTACGTCAACCGCTATCCGACCGGTTGAGTGGCAATAAACTGTGGAACATGTCTTCGGACCTCCGTCCCAGCTCCCGCCCTGATTGAACTGCACATTCTTTGTTCCATTGGCATGTACAGAACGATTTGTTATATTCTGGTCATCCGCAATATCTACAGTCGCATCATGGCACTGCGCGCATTCGAAATTGTCACCGATAATCGCCGCGTTATTAACATGGTCTGGATGGTTGATTAATACCATCGGGTCTGCTGAAACCGCATTATTACCGTGACACCATGTGCAGTCTGCAGTGGGATTGGTGCTTCCCCACTGGGGCGTATTCGGACCATGACAGTCAAGTGTCGAGCAATACCCGTACTTATTCCCGGGTATATTCCCGGCCCCTTGACTGTATACGCCAAACGGATTCATTGCAGGATCAAATGAGACATCTATAGAATTATTCGGATGCAGACTTGTACCCGATCCAGCACTATCATGACAGGCACTGCACATAAACATTTGGGTCGAAACATGCATGGTATGAGACCCGGTGTCCATATATGATCCGTCACCGGTCCCATCAGCTTTATGGCATGTTCCGCACTGAGCTGAAACAGGATCGTCCCAGACAGGTGAACTATATGTTATGCTTCCGTTTCCACCGCCGTCCGGTTGAATATTACTGTGGCAGAAAATACTTGAACACGTCTTTGCTCCAGTGGCAGGGAAAGTAACCGTTGTCGCTGGATTTGTTGGGGTTGGAGCCGTATTATATCCATTCGTGACTACCGATGGAAGCTGTCCGTCATAATTCCCGCCCTCATAATAACCACCGAACAATGAAAAACCCATTGTGGGCGAAAGACCGTTGTTATGTGTAGAGCTTGTACCCGCGCTCCCAAAATGGCATACAGCACATCCAAGTCCTTCGTTGTCAACGTGATGTGCATGAGCACCGGCTGTTGCTGAACCGGTCGATCCAGGTGTCGGTGACTGTATACTTCCGTAGAAATCCACTAACCCTGAATCCTGGTTCGTACTCGCCTGGTTGGCCACGTCTTCCCTTGGAGGATAACCATGGCATGTAGTACAAATAGTCTGGTCTACTTTAAACCCTTCTGTATGACTATGGCAGTCAGTACAGTTTAATGTCTTGTTATGTTCATGGACTCCCGAGGCATTGTTCCTGTGATAGTTGGTCTGCGTATGACATACCTCACACATACCATCATAATTAGAGTCACCGTCAGCAAATGAATTAAGACCTTCCCTCATCTTCCATTTAACGTTCTTGTCTATCTTGTTTCCGCAGACATACTCGTTGTTTATAACAGAACAGGTTGGTTTATCAGGGGCACCTACCAGGCTCCTGTTAAGCTTGCCAAGATAAATCCTGAATGTATTACCCGGTCCTGCGTATGATAAATTAATAACACCGTCCACTACTATCTCATTGGTATTTTGTACACTCAGGATTTTATATACATAATAGTCTTCCAAAGTATTCGGGACGATTTCATAAAAGTTATTCGTAATAATATCTTCATCATAATCACCGTCAGTCCAGGCAGGGCTAGCGTCAATAATCGTACTCTGTCCTGCAACAGGTGAATTCTGTGTAATGCTCGATACCGTGCCTTCAAGCACAAACCTGTCATTCTGGGCCGTATCTTCATCGATCTGCTCCTGGTTATGCGCGTCATGACACTGCCAGCACTGCATTGACCACTGTCCGTAAGTCTCGCTTCCTACCGTCACGCTTGAGTGAGGCTGTTTATATGGGGCCTTTACGTCATCATGACAACTCCAGCACTGGTTGTTATAAAAAGTATCGTCGAGATCAAGCGGATCACCGTCCCACCATGCGGGGTCACCATGAGAAAAGTGACAATCGCCGCAGCTTATATAATTCTGTCCGCTTGTACCCTCGTCAGTATGCGGATAATCGAGCGCATAGGCATACCCCGCGATAAGTACAAATCCAAGAGATAAAATTATTAGCATATAATTTCTATTCACTTTCACGGTCCTTATTCAATGCCGAAGTAACCGACCGCAACGGTCGCACCATATTTTGTATTAAACGGATAAAAATCCGTCTTTATTATACCGTTCATATCAAAAACCTTAACATGTGCCTGGTTTTTGGAACCCGGCCCCGGCGCTACCACTATCTCTGCAATACCATCATTGTCCAGGTCGCCGGATGCAACATTTGCTCCATAACCGTTTAATGCAGTACCTGCTTGCCACTTAGTCAGAAGCGAGCCGTTCTGGTCATAGACCCTGATAACATCGCTCGCTTTGCTGTGAGGACCATCGCCTGTAATGATCTCGTCAAAACCGTCTCCATCCAGGTCTCCACTCGCTATTGTTACACTATACTTATATTCAGATTGTACTGTAAATTCATTTGAGAGGACGGCATTCCATTGACCGGTCCCCAGAGAAGTGTCTATGTCCCATATCTTGATCACACCCATGTTCTTGTGTCCCGGTCCCGGAGAAGTAATCAATTCCGGCTGTCCGTCTCCGTCAACATCACCCGCTGTTACATTTACTCCATAGACCTTGTTATATGGATAGAGGTTGATCCCTGTGTCAACAAGTTTCTGGACTAACGGGTCATAAGTAAATATTTTAACGTATGCAGGATTCGATTTATCAGCACCTGTTCCGGCAATCACATCCGAATGTCCGTCTCCGTCAAAATCAGCTGAAGCCACTGTTGCTCCGTATAAGTAAGTGTTATAATCAAAAGCGTATATATTTAAGTTATATAATTCATTTCCGTTTCTGTCAAACACCTTTATGTCCGCGGGAGCGTCCGGGTCCTTGCCGGGAGCCGAAATTAATTCATCAAAACCATCTCCATCAATATCACCTGTTGTTACATTTATACCGTAGTTATATGGCTGAAATGTATTTTCCATAAAGGTCTGCGTACCATCGGAATTAAAGACCTTTGCAATGCCGGTATTCAACTGACCGGGTCCCTGGCCGACAATGATACTCTTCTCTATTGTGATATACTGGCCGGTAAAATCTATGTATGAATCTCTCTGCAACGTCAATGTCTGGGAAGCCGGAGTAAAGTATCCGCTAACATTTCCGTAAGTTATTACATATGTACCCTCAGGAACATCTGCATTAGACCAACTTGTACCGCTTCCGGTATATGAAGCGGGCCCCTCTATAGTAAAGGTCGCGTCTGAACGGTTTGTAGTTACATTTATAGAGCCTGTACTCTGCATATACTGGCCATTGAAGCTAATTGAACTGTTGTCCGGCAGGGTCATGATTTCTGAAGCAGGTGTTATATACCCCAGCACGTCGCCATATACTATTACATATACGCCTACAGGTGCATCCGTTACAGCCATGTTTGTACCGCCGCCGGAATACGATGCAGTACCACTTATGGTAAAGGTTGCCTCTGGGATGTTTGTCGTTACATTAATTGCTCCTGTCTGTATAATTACTTCAAATGTAACCGGTATCATCACAGGACTGTTAATCGCGTTTCCTGCGTCGATAATAATATTCCCTGTATGCGTTCCTTCACTTAGGGAGGTCGGATCAACGCTCACATTTATCATGTCCGGTGCCATACCGCTGTTCTTATCGAGCTGCATCCATGCCTTGTCTGCAGATGCAGTCCATCCAAGCGTCCCGGCCCCTGTATTCCCTATAGAAAGAACTTGTGATGGGGGGAGCGAACCATTAATTGAAACATATGTCAATGAAGACGGACTGACCGTTAGTTCAGGAAGGGGGGCCTGTATGATTGTAAGTGTTACAACGACTGTTTCAAGTGCACCGGTATCTGAGAGGACATCTATACTACCGGTGTAAGTACCTGCTGTAAATCCTGCAATGTCTACTCCAACACCTACTGTTGAGACCTCTGAAGGTACCAGAGTGCCGGATGTCTGAGACAAGGTTATCCAGGAATTATTTGCGGATGCGGTCCAGTTTAAAGTTTCAGTACCCGCATTACTTATCTGCACGTCCTGTGTAGCGGAAGCAGCGCCTCCTTCGTTTTCCTGGAATGAAAGCGATGATGGTGTTACCGCCATATGTTTATAGTTATCTAATCCGTAAACTTCTACTTTCGATGTATTTTGTGATGTAACGAAAAGTTTATTGTTATCACCGATTGTTATGCCCAACGGTGTCCTAACAGGGCTTGCAAGGTCATACATGACTCCAAGTGAGGTACCGACGTTATCAAATACCTGTACCACATGTTCATAGGCATCTGTTATATATAATCTGCTCTGACTATCGACTGCCAGATATGTCGTCCTGAAGAGCTTCCCCTCTGCTACGCCCCTTAGTCCGAATTTCCGTTTGTACACTCCTGTCATATCGAACACCTGAATTCTCGGCTGCTGATATGATCCCATCATACCACTTCTGTTTAAAATGTCAGCAATGATAATTTCACCAGCCGTCTCATCTACCGCAATACCTGACGGATAATTAAGCTGACCTGTCGAGCTTCCGGAAATGCCAAAAGAATAGTTCAGAGAACCATCGGGATTGAATATTTTAATGATGTTCTCTTTACAGTCAGAAACATAAATCATTCCGGCACTGTCAGTATCAATCGAGCAGGGTTTTTTGAATTCACCATCACCTGATCCTAACTTGAACAAAAAACTGAAATCAGCATCATAAACCTCAACATTGCCATTAATATGATTAGCTGCCAGTATTCTGTCGTTCACGTCAACCGCAACAGCAAGCGGCCTGCCGAGACCTTTGAATGTCCTTATGAACATTCCGGCCTGACTGTAAACACTTATTCTGTTATATGCCGACTCCGCAATATAAATCCTTTCTTTTGAATCGAGAGCAACCCCATTCGGGACAAGTAGGTTATCGGATACTGACTGGATCCTGTTATAAACCGGCATAACAGCTGCGTCGAGTATAGCGGTAAGGGATATGGATAAGATTGTGATGAATAAGATTATTGCCAAACGGGCGTTTATGTTTTGTATAGAGTTTTTCATCATCCTGCTAGCACCTTTCCGGGAATGCTGTTGTTTATTTAAAAAGCAATCGGCATGCCAGCACAATTTGGACGTAATTTCAACGAGTTAGTTTAGAGAGGAATTCTAATTCAATGTCAGAACGACAAGATCAATTGCCATTTTGGCAAACAAATATTATTGACATAATAATGCGGAATTTCGGAGATCTAACTATTTCACTTATTTTTTTCGCTGAATATAAGTAATTCTGGCCTTAGCTAACTTGTTATCACTAAAATCAGGAAACTTCTCCAGGAGAATATTGAAACCCTTTTCAGCTTCATCAAACCTTCTGAGTTGAAAATTTGATTCAGCATATGAAAAGATCATAAAAGGCGGAGGTCTTTTCCCCTTCTTTACGTAGCTATCAAAAACAGGAGTGGTCATTCTCAATAGACGGCCCCACTCTTTGTCCTTGTAGTATCTTACTCCCAGAGTTCTGTCAACAAGGTTTTTAAAGGGTGATTCGGGATAGAGGCTTGCATATTGTATGTAGAGTTTTTCGGCCTTATCATATTGAGGAGGGACCTGCTTATTCACATAAATCTCAATCAATTTAAAGTAACTTTCCTGTGCAATCGGGGCATCCGGGTAATCATTGACAAGTTCAAGGTACTGCTGTTCCATCTTTGGCAGCAGAACTTTCTTGTCCCTGGTTGACCGGCTTAGAAGTAGAATGTCGTTGAACTTCTTCATAGCCAGGGTCCTTTGCTCTTCAACAGGGATCGCTTTTTTAATAGGTTCACGGGCTTTTTCCTTCGGCGCTGTCGCGCATGCGGAAAAGACTACCATTGCTATAAGAAAAACCATAAAGGCATAGAGTTTGTTCATTATTCACCTATACATAAAATACCATACAAATTGTTTAGCGACAAAATTTATTTAATGCCATAGCAAATTAAATATCCTGCCAATATGACATTCCAACTTATGCTGCAAATTTCTATCCCTTTGATTTATATTGCTTTTATTCCCTGGTATTAGTTTTGCATTGTAAATAGTACATGCATCATATTTAGTGCAAACGAAATCTTAAACAATATAGGAATTAATTTGAAAATGGAGACAGTACAATGAAACATTCAGTTTTGATAGTAGACGATGAAAAAGTTATTTGCAATGGACTTGAAAGACTGCTTAAAAATGATTATGTCATTCACAAGGCATCTAACGGTATAGAAGCGATGGATATATTAACGATACATAAGGATATTGATGTCATGTTATGCGATATAAAGATGCCCGAGATGAACGGGAATGAATTAATCGAAAGAATAAGGACAGAAAATAATTGTATTTATATCATCGTAATTTCAGCTGCTACATCTCCTGCAATAATTTGTGATGCAATGAAAAAAGGCGCGAACGATTTTATACGCAAGCCTTTTGGTATTAATCAAATCGAGAAAACAATAAAAAGGGCGGTGGCTTCCCGTAATTATTCTTCCAAAGATGCATTTATGGAAGACAGCATTTGTAGTGCCGTTTAGCACTTTGCTCTCTATTGTAAAAGAAAGGTCGAAACATATGACAATAATATTTAACTGGGTCCCGGCTTAAACCGGGGCCTTTTTAATTTATGAAGAACTTCATCACCTGGAGGGTTTCTTGATTTATGAAGAAGCGATTAATAATATTCTCCATGTTGGGATTCATTCTACTTGCAGACGCGAATATAAGTTTTGCCCAGTGGGTGTCCCCCGGTGAATTATCAAATGCACATGAGAAGCTAGAAGGAATAGCCAACTGTTTTAAATGTCATGCAGTAACAATGGCGCTTAACGAGTCTGCCTGCAGGTCATGCCATAAAGGACTTGAGAAGCGTTTAAAAGACGATGCAGGATTTCATGCAAAAATTCAGCGCAAGTGTGTTAACTGCCATACAGAACATGAGGGGAAAGAAGTAAACATCAGCCGTCTTGATAAAGAAACGTTCGACCATGATTTGACCGGTTATAGATTGCTGGACAGGCATAGTATTTCATGTGACAAATGCCATAAAAAAGTGAATACATATTTTGAACTCTCTCCTGAGTGTACTGGTTGCCATAATGATACTCACAAGAGAACAATGACTGAAGAGTGCCTGAAATGTCATGACTATAAGAGCTGGAAGGACCTGGTTTTTGATCATGATATAAACACCGAATACAAGTTAAAAGGCAAGCATACTGATCTGAAATGCGAATCTTGCCACTCTCCTGCTTTAAGTGAAGCAACGGGTGATGATAAAGCAGTTTTTGCGACACTTAAGTTTAAACCTCTTAAACACGAAAAATGCAGTGATTGCCATTATGATCTGCATAACGGTGAAGTTAAGAAAAGACCGTGTGCCGTCTGTCATATGACTGATGGATGGAAAGCGAATTCCTTTAATCATAATGACCCTCTTCTGAGTGATTATAAACTCTCAGGCAGACATAATAAAGTTGCATGTGCCCTTTGCCATCCTGAAAGAATAAAAGTATTCAGGAAAGGCGGAAAGATTATAGAAGTGAACACTTATAAACTTATGCCTGTCAAACATAGTTCCTGCAGTAACTGCCATTACGACGTTCACCTGGGGCAGTTTGAAAAGAGGGATTGCAATACCTGCCATTCCGTAAGCAATGAATGGAAAGACCATAGCTTTAAACATGAATCTCCAGACTATAGTGGTTACAAGCTTACAGGTAAGCATAAAAACGTTAGTTGTGATAATTGTCATGAACGAAGTAGTGTCAAATATTCTGAATTCAATAATAAGAAAAACAAGTCTTTGGGCAGATTCAGACCGGTTAAAAACAGAGAATGCATTGATTGCCATTTTGATATCCATACTGGAGAATTCGATAAACAAAAGTGTGACGCCTGCCATTCCTTAAATAAAACCTGGAAGGCATATACTTTCAGTCATGAACCAGAAAAAGAGGGCGGGTACCGGCTCGAAGGTAAACATGTTGGGGTCGTATGTGAGAAATGCCATGAGCGAACTGAAATAATCTATACGGAATTCAGATTAGAGAAAAAGAGACTAATGTCAAAATTCAGACCGCTTAAATCCAAGGGGGATTGCACTGACTGCCACAAGGATGAGCATAAGGAGAGGTTTAAGGGGATTAATGAAGTCACGGAAATAACCTGTGATGTATGCCATTCTGTTGAGAATGAGTGGAAAGAATTCGGCTACAAACACATATCGGAAATTAAGTTCAAAAAATATCAGCTTAATTTCAAGGCAGGGGAATCAGAGTGCGAAAAATGCCATACCTGCGGTTCGGAGGTTTTCTGTACCTATTGCTGCATAAGGAGATGTATGCCCTGCGATTTTAAACAAAAGATACTACGGAGTAAAGATACCGATCTGTATCAGATAAAGGACCAGGAACCGTAATATATTTCCACAAATAATGAAATTATTGGAAATGGACATTAAAATGAAAATAAAAGACAAATCCCAGGACAAAATACTGCGTTTCAGACAATCAGAAAGAATGATCCATTGGGCAGTAACAATCCCCTTCATGGTCTGCTATTCAACAGCCATGATATTGGTTTTCTTCTACAACCCTTATCCAGGTCGTCTTTACCGTGATTTTTTTTCGTGGATCCACAGGATTTCAGGGATCTGCCTTATAGTACTTCCTATTCTTGTTATGATCAGCAACAGACGTGATTTTAGAATCTTTTTCGATAATATCAAACAGGCATGGGTCTGGACATTTGAAGATTTCAAATGGATATTCCTGAAGGGGCTGGCAACAGTAAGCAAAAAAACAAAACTTCCCGATCAAGGAAAGTTCAATGCAGCCGAGAAACTAAACTTTATGATACTAATGTGCACTTCACCACTTTATATCATTACCGGGTTTTTAATCTGGTATTATGAAGGCATTATAGTTTTTTGGCTTATTCACTTTTTAATGGCGCTCATAACAACGCCTCTGATCCTTGGCCATATATTCATGGCAACCATTAATCCCAGTACCCGGTCAGCTTTGTCAGGCATGATTTCCGGTATGGTAGACCGGAAGTATGTTAAGCATCATCATGGTTTGTGGTACAAACAGGAGTTTGAGAACAACAAAAATAAAAACAAATAGGTTAGCAACCTACACTGACAAAATGCATCCTGATTGAGGGCAGATAATAACTTTTGAATTCGTTTTTTTCTTACGGATTGTTTTTGTAGTTTTTCATAATTGAAATTGTATCAAACTGCCCTGGGATTTGTAAAAATGGCATAGAGACTTGTCAGTTTGACATATATATAAATCATCTCTACATTTGCAACTCATTGTATTAAATAGATTTTATTTTGGCAAGCTAATTGCATTTTACAGAGCCAAATACAATATCATTGTATGACTATTGTTTCAAAACATTTGCAATTTAACAGTTTTCATGGAGGTATCACTAAATGGAAAAAAGATTTTTTGAGAGATTACCTGTAAATTTGCAGGCCAGAATGTTCTTTGGAAATATGATTTATTCGGTGAAGGTTACTGATATCTCCGAGAGCGGAATGTTTATCGATACGAAAATTAATTTTCCTGTCAATTCTATTATCTTAACTTTATTGCTCTTTGATAATGATACGCTTAAGATCCCTGTGACAATAAAAAGGATAGAAAAATCAGATAATGGATTACATGAAAATTCCAGGCGCGGGCTAGGCAGTGAAGTTTATCTAAATAAGCAGGAATACATTGATTTTGTTTCAAAATGTAAAAAGTCATTAATCTCTTCCAGCAATAGAAGCAAAATCATTCCGGTCCAACAAACACCGAAGCATGACAATATAATATTCAAACATGATGAGCAATCAGAGCTATCGCATTCTTTTTCAGGAAGTTAATTGTTATCCAACAGGCTTAAAAATAAGTTTTTCTTAAGTATTCTTGCTCTGCCTTTTCTGCTTATACATCAAACGGTCCGCTTCAGCAAGGACGCTGTCTATTGAACTGAAAGAGTCCGGATCGAAAGGCGCCACGCCAACACTCATGGAAAGCATATAGGCCCGATTTTCCCGGGCATTGAAATCAAATATGTTCCTCTGCAAACGGGCAATTATCAGGTTTACCTGAGTTTCATTGTCCCCTACCGGGAACACCAC
>PJEL010004246.1_pt1 | contig 11941 bp, 8 predicted proteins | sample 1853271 | NCBI WGS metagenome assembly PJEL01 (sample SAMN08108733, study PRJNA415343) | Invertebrate metagenome, whole genome shotgun sequencing project. | host: Globobulimina | place: Sweden: Gullmar Fjord | collected 2015-08 | reverse complement strand
ATGCAGACCTGAGGTGTAGTAAGCGACAGCGGACCTTAGGCATTGTCTGTAAGTACGTCGGCCCTCCGGGCCCGTTAATCCGCGAAAACAGATGCAGACCTGAGGTGTAGTAAGCGACAGCGGACCTTAGGCATTGTCTGTAAGTACGTCGGCCCTCCGGGCCCGTTAATCCGCGAAAACTGATGCAGACCTGAGGTGTAGTAAGCGACAGCGGACCTTAGGCATTGTCTGTAAGTACGTCGGCCCTTCGGGCCCGTTAATCTGCGAAAACTGTTGCAGACCTGAGGTGTAGTAAGCACCTATGTCGGCCCTTCGGGCCCGTTCAAAGTAAATAGTTCACAGAGTGAATAGTTCTTTGGCATTGCTTTTGCAACTTGTAAAGTATTTGTTTAACATTTAAGCTGAAAAGTATTTGTTATAATCTCAAACTTTTTGTCATGTCCAACCAAACTGTTGTTCAACCTAGGCAAGCATATGAACAGTTCGTGCTTGCATATCCACAACATTGTCAATTGATGCATGGATTCGCAAGACGAAGACAAATACCTCATGCTCACAACAGTTTTATTGAAAATTATTGGCGTTATTATTCAAACGATTCATTCTTCAACATTTCGACAAATGGTTTACCACTTAATTTGTTTCCTACAAATATTATTCGTGGCCAAGGAGGTGAACTTCCCCTGTTAATCGGTGGTAGTGGCTGGTCAGTAGGAACTAGCAAAATGTTATTTCTAATTCTTTTTGCACAGCCGTGCTTAGTGCTTGATGGCACGTTCAGTATTTCGAACGCAGACAAAAATGCTAAGGCGAACCAAAACGTGTTATAGCAAAGTTTATTTATTTAACACTTGACAACAACCAATTATTTAAATTAACATAAAGCAAACGAAATATATTTGCATTTTAAATATTAATACTTTTTGCAATCGGTGTAATGAAACCGTCTCTGCAATAATGATAACCGTTCCTTACTAGTCTGGGCAATGCACTTTCTTTCCTGTATTAATATACTGAAATGTGATTCGGCCGATGATTTGTTCCGCAACCGTGCTTCTTGATACAAATGCCGCAACCGTGCTTCTTGATAGTTCCAGTAAATTTCTTCAGTAAATAAAAATACTCCGCCGATGCCAGCATGATTCGGGCCAATCAAAAGGTGACTAATTCTTGGCCATTCAAAAGTTGATTCATCGTCGTGAACGCTTGTCATTGAATTATTTACAAAAAAAAAGTCTGCGAATTGTTCGCGTGTACATTTCCGTTTTCTTACCTCAAACTAAGAATAAAGTTATTGCATTAATTAAATAAAAAAACTTAAATAAAATAGAATAGAATAGAATAAAGAATAAGAAAGAAAACAACGACAACAACAACAAGTAGAGAAACAAAATAAAATAAAGTGTAATTGAAATACATAAACAACAAAAACCAAACGAATTAAAATACATAAAATAGAATTATAAAAAACAAATGTTACATAAATTCTGCTGGCCCAATTGCATTTCTTCTGGATCTTCTTTTTGGTTGTGCAGCTTGTGCTAACATTTCACCAGAATCAATTAAAAAATCACCGGGAGTAGTGCCGACCGATGTTGCAGTTGCATTAGTGGTTGCATTGCTTATTTTCCTTTTTTTTCGTTTTGGCAACACTGCACTGTCACTTGATTCAGCAGAAGTATCGCTTGAAACGGAAGGAGACTGACGCTTTCGTCGTCTCGATCTTGTTCGTATCCGCGAAACTATAGCATTTTCTGGAGCACGTGGCGTTAACAAATTCACTTCCTGTTCCTCGCCATTTGATGGTTCTGTTTCTACATCTGTAGTTCGATTTGAATACACACTATTTGATGGTTCTGTTTCTACATCTGTAGTTCGATTTGAATACAAAGCATTTGCTACACTAAAATAATTTTCTTTATTTGCATCTGCGTTATTCTTTTCATTTTCCAGTTCCTTCCTTTGCTTTTCCTTTTCCTCTTTTATTGCAACTTCGAACCACGATGACACGAATTCAGGAATGGTTTCGGAATCACCAATTGTAACGGAAAACTGCTTAGACTTTATCAATGGCAGTTTTGGTACTTTACAAAGTCTGAAATATTGCCTGTCTCGCTCGGGAAAATTGCCGAACCAAGATTCGAACGAGATACCACAGAAATGGAAAACTTGCGTGATTTTTTGTAGCAGTTCGATGTTATCTTTCAATTTGATATGTGAACATAGCCGTTTGTAGACTATTGGGCCTTTCAATTTTACCAATTGAAGCTCTTGACATAAAAACTTGATTGCCATGTCCATGAACGGAGCGAGGGTTCCCTCAAAATAGTTGCTAAGCTTGTTCCTTAGTTTGCTTCGCTTATATTTTAACGGTATACCTTGATCTGCGGGGTCTAGCTTTGGATTGAATTGTCCTATCGCCCGAACTGTTTGGCGTAAAACAGTTATTCGTGAAACTAAATCATCATTAGTCTTGAACTTGTCACGTTTCGATTTAGCCGCTTTACTTTCATCATCAACATCAAAGCTAAAAAATTCACTGAAACAATCTTCAGCATTAGACTCGGCTGCTGTATTCTGTGTATCAACACGAGAAACATCTGTTCTAGTAATACTGTTGTTGGTGTTTGAATTTTGTGTTTCAACATCGTCAACGCCATCTGGCTTAACGACGTAGTTACGGAAAGTGAATAAATTAGCATCTGCATCATCTTGCATAGGAAACGCTTTGCGAAATTTTTTCTTCACGTCGCTTTCTTTTTGATTCGCAGTGCTACCTACTGGTGATACAAAGATTGATACTAGTTCGCAGAATTTGTCGCAAATATCAACAATTTTACGTGCGCCAACATAAAATTCTTTTGGTGGCTGGAAATAAAATTTCGTGAAATCTAAAGTAATATTGCGCAACGATTCTAAATCTTGTTCATGCCGTGCCTGAAGTTGTTGCACCTCACCGCTGAGACATTCCTTCATCTCTGCTTCTTGCTGCTCCTTTAACTCTGCAACTTGCTGTTTTCTTTCCTCTTTTGCAGCATGAATTGCCCAAATGGCAACCACACCTCTAAACCATGGCATCGTGCGAACTGTTTTTTCAAATGCATTCTTACCTAATTCTGTAGCAAGCTTGCCAGATGAGATATGCTGTTGAAGAGAATCATGCGCGAAATAGTCACCCAGTTGAACCTTTTCAGGTTTGACATTGCCATTGTCATCTAACCAGTCTGGACGATACTTGACTTTTTCAAAAGTACAACTTTTCAAAACCATATACCTTTTCGCCCATTGTGCTAGTTGTGTGTTCTCATTAATGTGAAGGTGTTGAAGTTCTTCAGGCTCACAAAAACGATCTACATTTTCATTTTCAACAATCATCATCGCTTTCCAGATTTGTTCGAGGTCTTTCCCAGACCTAGCAGCTTCTGCTTTCATATCTATTTTCTTGTTATTTTGCTTTATTATATCATCGATTTGATCATTACGGAGGTTGGTTTTAATTTCTTCACCTGATTGCAGTATAAAATCACGAACTTCTTGAGTATCGATATTGGTTATTTTACAAAATGGTGGCTCTTCGTCATCTTTCGTCTCATCATTGCTCACAAATTTGCGATTAGACTGATTATAAACATCATAAACATCATCATCACTTTGCATGCCACGCAATAAATCAGTTAACCCACCATTACGAATAGACTGTGTTTGAAAAGCCGGTCTTTGAATAGCCTGTGTTTGATATTCAAATCGTTCCACATCCATGTCACTGTTTGTTTCGTCATCACTGTTGAATTGATCTGCATCTGCATCGAATTGGTCCACATCAGTGTTACCAGTTAAAACATTTTGTTCTGGAATTGTCAACTCACTTTCGTTACCAACTGGTTCTGGAATTGTTAACTCACTGTCGTTAACTAGTTGTGGTTCATCGTTACCAACTGGTTCTAGTTCTAGTTCATCGTTACCAACTGGTTCATCGTTACCAACTGGTTCTGGTTCTAGTTCTAGTTCATCGTTACCAACTGGTTCTGGTTCTGTATCACCATCAACTTCCTGTTTTGAGCTTTTGCTGTCACCACCGTCTTCTTCTTCGTTTGATTGATTTACGATGCGTTCATGTTCTAGTATTGAATTGTAAGGATGTTTTCTCTGCCAATCCATAGGGATTGAGAAAAACCTACGGGCTGTACCGAGATCGTCCGTGACTTTCACGAATTGCCCATAGGTCTTCGTGGTGCATCCGCTGAGTAACCCAACAGAGCAGTTTTTACATGCTGGCATTCCATTCACAGTCTTCCAGCTTTCGCCGTGCAGTTCGTAGGGCTCACTGAAGTTCATAAAATAAGAGGCAACATCACTTGTGCCACCAACCTTGGACCAAGTGTGAATGAAATCACTTTGCAATAATGAACCATGCCCACCATTTAGAATGATCTGCTTAATCAAAGCGCCTGAATTAAGGCCTTTAATATTGCCTAAATGGCTATTTTTACCAGCATTCAACAGAAGTTCGAGGTAAGTAGCCGGATTGTAAGAAAGGTCGATTGATTTCGTGTCACCAAAACCGGTGCGCAATAAGGAAGAGATGTGCATTGGTTTATCGACGTATCGTGTTTGAAATGTAATTTTTTTGCCATCTTTGGTTCGTTTGGTTTGACCGTCAGCAATTTTTTGGCTGGTTACAGCTCCATGCAATTTAGACAGGTCATCGCCAATTAATTCGAGATAATCATCAGCCAAAATCACAGGTAAATTCTCTAACAAAATATCTTTTTGTTTAGTTTTTGTTTTCGGTTTTCTTTTTTGCGCGTCTGACTTTGCTTCTGCAACGTTTTCAGTATCATCAAGTGCGAATGCATTTTCGACTTCATCGATTGCTTGCTTGTACAAAAATGACAAACTATCTAACCCAATTAAACCACATTTTGCCAAGTATAGATATCGATACAAGCACAAACTAGCAAACGCCGCTTCACAATAACTGATGGCAGAGCTTTTTCCAGTACCGGATAATCCAACCAACAATGCACTGAAGGATGGGTAACAAGCTCGGCCACCGAAGACAACGCCTGTGTGACTAATTACTCTACAAACGTTGGCAATGTCAGCGACTAAATATGCAATCGCGGTCGACTTATTTTGTGTAGCATAGCGAAGATATTTTTTTCGAATTGCTTCAAACTTTGGCCCAAAGCATTTGAGATTTTTTAATACTTTTTCAGGGTCAATGTTTTTAGCAACGTATTCGTAAATACGTGCGTGTTCAACATTGAAGTAATCTTTGGTGAGTGCGGCGGTCATTGTTTATAGTGTATTAAATGTTTATTTTGCAAAGTCAAGCTAGAAAAAAAAGTTGCACACTGTCGAACTCTCGAACGAAAGTGTGCTTGGAATATCGACGTGAAATTGACGGGTTGGAGACACAACACATATTTCAGTCGTTAACACTAACGGGGACGGCAATAGCCATGATCCGTCTAGTCTGTTGTTGTTGGAGAAACCAGGCTAATGCGAAACATAACAATTGTGACCAATCGAAACTGGTATAAAGTAAAACATTGCAAGATTGATATAAAATTCGTGCACTACACAGACACACTTAAAAGTTTTGAATTTAAAATGTTGAAATAAAATATTAAATATAAATAAAAAGAAACCCCACCACAAGTAATATACAAAATGGAATAAAATCATTGTTTTGTTTTCAGTTTGTTTCAGCATCAGCTTCTTGTTTAAGAAGTTTTTTCAATTGGGCTCGGCAAGCTCGAGGCGTGCGATGAAACACTTTTGCGATTTTATCGAAAAAAGCAGTATCGCTGAGGCCAGTAATCTTACGTCTCCATTCCAATAATTGTTCCTTGTCATTGGCCGTCCATTGTTTACCATTATTGCGCAATAAATCAGTGTCGTCCGTATCGACAGGAATTATTGCGTTTGCAACATCTTGTGGATACAAGTTGTCATGTGTTCTCCGTGCCTCAGATTTACGACGCCTAGCACCAAATTGGCGAGAATTAATAAACACTGCTCCTTTTTTCTTTTTGTTTTCTATTTCTTTTTTATTTTTTGCTTTATGTTCGTCAATGACATGTTGAGCAGCAGTTGTCCGTTCTTTGCATGCTAACGACGCAATCGACAAAAAGGTTGCGATCTCCATCTGGATGTGCGCATGTTCATCACTGTTCATCAGTATTTGTTGCCAAGCATATTGCAATTGAACAGCAGCGTCACGTCTTTTCCTTGAGCGAATTTTGGTTTTTTTGAAGTTGTATTTCTTCAATTGTTTGTAACGAATAAGAGATAGAGCAGCAACTCTTTGAATATATTCAACAAACTTAAAAATCGAAGGCTTGGTGCCAACGCTATCTTTGTAATGCTTGTGCTTGGTCTCCAGCAGGTTAGTCGTGCGATTTTTATCTAAAAACCAATGCCAATCGTTGGTGCCAAACAGTTTAAACCATGTGCGCATGAAATATTCATCAAAAAATTTATTCACAGCATCCTTTGCCTCCTGCGTATCCAAACTCGCAATCATGTTTTCGCGAACAAGTGCAACACCTTTCCTTTTCATAGTGATAGGTAGCAAACCTACGCACTTGAGCTGGGCCCAAGCTTTCCTGAAATCCGCATTGCGTCTACAAAACTTTAATATCTTGTAATGCTGCGCATTTTTACGTAACGCACCAGCGAAATGAGAAAAACATCCCTTGACTCTTTCAAGAGAAAATGCAAGCAACGCTTCAGCTCTGAGACCAAATTCATAATCAGCATGTCCAATCCTTCGGAACGCGTCAATCGAAGTTGCAAATGTTGGTTTGGTTTTAAAATCGAAACCAAAACTGTGACAAATGTCGCGGAAGAATGTAAAGATGGCGTTATAATCAACCTGTTTCTTTGATGGGGCTAAAATAAACGCAACCGGCAACAATTCACTCATTCGTCCGCCACCACTTGTGTCACCACTCAGTTTGGGTTCGATCAGCGCATTAATGGTAAGTAATTGCTCGTAAGGTCGATACGCATCGCCTGCTTTCTTACTGATAACTGGGCATATACTGAACGTGCCATCGAGCACTAAGCACGGGTGGTCAAAAAGAATTTGAATTAGCCTTTTGCTAGTAAAAACTTGAAATTCGTGCGAGCCATTGTTACCATAATAAAATCGCTCCTCCAGGTGGTCATCGCGTCGGAATATTGCGCGCACCATCTCCAGCAATTTAGTACGCGCTCGTAAAACCTTAATGACTAACTTATTCTTGCGAATTTCTTCGTTGAGTTGAAACATGTCAATGTTTGGGTTGAGTTCACTCAAAATGTCGCGACTATTGTCAATACATTCATCAGAATCGTCAGTCTTCTGTTCGACATCACAGTTGTTACTGTTGCTATTACCCATCTGGCGTTCTACAAAAGCTGTAGCGTTTCTTTCGACATCTGTCATGGGGCCAAGTCGAGACTGCAGCGTTGCTGTCTCAACAGGCAAAATCGAATTGTCTTCGAAATCTTCAAGGAAGGCACGACAATTTTCCATTGTTTCTTTTTGGATAGGTGATTCTTGACGCGCAATCATATTAGTGTCCTGGTCGACAGTCATTCCGATGTTTGAGTTGTTATTGGTTAAAACACAATCAGAATCAAAATGAGAAACGTTGCTGTTCTGGTTGCAATTGTTATTGTTACTATTAACCATCTGGCGTTCTACAAAAGCTGTATTAGTATCTTGGTCGACATTCATTGCGATGTTTGAGTTGTTATTGTTCAAAAGAGAAACGTTGTTGCTGTCCCGGTTGCTGTTTAGCTTTGAAATCTGGCGTGCAACATATATTTCGCTATCTGAACCGTAATAAGAGCTGTCTAATTCAGAATCAGACATATAAAAATCACGATCCAAATCAATCTCACTCTCACTCTCACTCTCAGATTTGATTTCGCTTTCCAATTCGTTTTCAAAGTGTACTTTGGTTTCGGGTTCAGTTTCACTATCACTACCACTTTCACTTTCATTTGCATCTGCATTGTTTATATAGTAGCAGTCTCTCAAAAGACGAAGAGGTTTCATCAGTAATTCGCGGCAATCAATCTCTGAACCTTGAAACTTAGTTGTCTTTAATTCAAGCAATAATTTCTTTTTCTGGTGATGCCAATAATTGCCAAGGTAATGTTGTTCCAACATTCGAGTCACTTCGGCTCGATTTAATGGAAGGTTTGGGCACAAATCAGGATCTTTATATCGCCACAAATAAGAACTGACTTCTTCAAACCCATGAAACAAATCGCAAAGGTCAAAATTCAAAAGTAGGAAATCTTCAAATACACGTTTCGCAGTATGTTCTCCTAATTCCGCCACTAAATATCTTTTTATTAACATCTTCTGATGGTCTTCAATCGTGAATTCACAATGGCCACAATCGAATGCAATATCTTGTTTTAATCGTAGTTCTTTATTTTCTATCATATACTCTTTATCTCTACCGCTAAAGGTACACCTAATTGCATTGGTACAGGGCACGTGGTGGCATCTCCATCTCCAAGTTCCTTTTCTTGTTGAAAACTCTCTGCAATCCCAGCGGTTGTTCTTGTACTTTATAAAAAACTTGGTCCTGTTGTCTGGCACAATGGCATATAACTTTTCAACTGATTGGGTTTCAACAATTGAAAACATGATAATAAGCTAGCTAGCTAACTTTTCACAAATTCAAAACATCTGCAACCAAAATCATCTCGTCGTGTACATTTTCGTGTACACGACTTTTTCTAATAATGTTAACTATTAGAAATGACGAGGAGTTCACCTACTTCTTGATTGTATTAACTATCTCAACATTGCCAAACATAACAATTGTCAACAATCGACACTAGTATAAAGTAAAACATTTCAAGATTGATATAAAATTCTTGCACTACACAACCACTGTTTTATTTAATAAAAATATTTGTTTTAATTGCTAGCTAGCCTTTTGATTGTTTTGCGTTGCAAGGGTTCTGATGTAGTCGAGAATCTCAGTTACACGCGATTCTATGCGTTCTTTATAGACGAGTTCTTGTTGAACGTCCATCTGGTGGTTAAGATTATTTTGGACTCGATTTTCCTCGAGCTATCATATTTTTATTTTATTTTTGCAATGCAGAAGAAAGTGCGAGTGTAGTACACAAGAAATACCTTTTGCAGAATCTTCTGGTTCTTGTTCAATGTCTCCTGCATCTGCATTATTTGTTCCATCATAATCATTTGCCTATCCTCTATTTTTTTTATACTTCGCAGCATCTGCGAGAAGGACACTTTTTTCTGCTGTCCTGCAGTAATGAGTTTCATTACTGCTTCTCCTGATTTTATTCGCGCATCATATGCGCAAGACCTATCATTATTTATTTTTCTTTCGGATTGTGCTGCATCAGCAGTGTTCACCATATGAGCAGAGGCCATCTCATTGCCACGCGATCGTGATCTATTTTTATTAGCACCTACAGTATCTACCCCGTCCAATCGTGGCCAATTTCTATCAGCACGTACGGTATCTACCACGTGAGCAGAAGCAATGTTGTAGTTGTAATTGTTGTTGTAGTTTTGCATTTAGTTTCTTTGCGAAATTTAAAAACACTGAGAAAAACTTTTTCAAAATTACAACATCTGTTCAACAAACATAAAAATTATTATTTGGAATTGGATTGACAGCGGTCTGTTTCACTCTCCTCGTTGCTATCGCTTTCTGCCTCGCTTTCGGTCTCGCTTTCGGTCTCGCTTTCCTGTTCAACAATTGGAAGCTTACCCTTGTTTTCGATCACGAACTGGAAGATTCTTCTATACGCTGAGTCTTGCATGTTCATTCTTGTGCGCAGTTCTCCAGCAACAACAGATCTGAAGCACCATTTGGATTGCCATGACCATTTGCCGGTAATAACACCATCTGGTAAATGCTCCCAGTTTATCATCTGAATCTTGCGATCCTTCACATAAAAAAGAATCAAATTTCCTTTAAATTGTAGTTCAGCCACGAATCGCAACGACGGTGCTTTTTGTTTATCTGCCACTCGTGCGAATTCGTGACCAAGCCAGGCACATTTATCGTCTTCTGCGTATAATCCAGAGAAGTCACTAATGTGATATGGATAGTAATAGTGGCCGCAGATAAAGCCAGTATTATCAGTCGTGTTTTCTTGCACCGCGATTGATACCATAAAACACTATGAAAGAAAAGATGAAAAGTGTTTCAAAAAAATGGAAAGACATGCTGACACACCAAGTTAAAGTAAGATATAAATGTTTGTTTGTTTTTTATTTAAACTGTCACTTGCCGACAACGTCTGGCTTGGAACTAAATTTTGCTATAGTAGGCCCCATCTGGTTTGTCACCTCGCGACACCGGGTCTCTTTATCTTCATTTCTATCCATTTGTCTTCTTTTGTACAATTTCTGGAATATAACTTCCACCACCGTGCCGAGTTCCGGCTGCTGCTGCCCTAATTGTTCTAAAAATTTAGCAGCGTGACGTTCGATTGTAGTGATCTCAACAAAACAACCAGCCGTTCGCGCCCAATTCTCAATTTGTGGGTAGCAGTTCATCAACACTCTTGCAATATTCGTTGAATAAACGAATCCCTTCTGGTCAAAAACAAAACACATTTGTTCGACAACTATCTGGTACCGTTCATCAGCACTTTCAGTTGGATACATGCGCATCCTTTCTTCCAAATACATCCGTATATTTTGTACCTCTCCCGTGTGTTGTGGCTGACGACGAAGAATCGAAGTTACAAATTGATCCGCTGCTCCTTGAGAAGTAAGTATTTCATACTTCTCATATCTTCGCATCCAGTCTTCCAATTCTGTATGCAAATACAATAGAATCTTCACAACTTGGATTTCAATCGGAACAATAGTTACATCTGTATTTACAATCTCACTTCTGTGTTGTGTTTCTACTAAGATGGCCATCTAAACTAACTTTTTTTCTAAGAGCAAAACAAAAAGATGTTAAAGTAAATATAAAAACCACATAATTTAAATATTAAGTAAAGTAAATATAAAATCCCAATAATTTAAATATTAATTAAACTGTGACCCTTGGTTGTACTGTGGCCTCGATCCCGAGTCTGATGTTTTCACAGCACTCGCCTGATTGGAGTTTTGCTTTTGCGCCCTGTGTTGTCGTACACAGGAAGCTAATTCGGCATCATTAAATTCAAAAATATTTGGATTGCTCTCGCAAAGAGCTACAGCAGATTTTAATTTCTCGTCTTTCACGACCGTTCTTTGATTGAGCTTTAACTTTGGAGCCACTTTCTGGAGCACCATTACACCAAGTTCAAAATCATCAAGCTCAAAACTATAATGAATACTCACGCCAATCTTTTTGAGGAAATTCCATTTTAGGTGCACTTTGCGACCGATTTCGCATACACGTTGTGCCTCACGCTGCACTGCAGCAAACAATTGGAAATACGATGTGTCCTGCCTTGCATTCGCACTTGGAAACGCGCTTTCAACCATCATATACACCTCAGTTTCAGAATCTTCTGATTCAATGCTGGCTTGCGCTATGGTCGAATAATATTGAACCTCGCGTTCAAAATCAATATGAATGTCATTATCAGGATGTACAAAGGTATTGTAGACGACATCTGTCGTGTTGTTGTTTTTTGCCGACATCTGTCGTGTTTCAAAGATGTAAAGACATGTTTGACCTACTCAGTTGAAGCTTTTCAAAGAAGTAACATTTACATTTGGTACACCGTGTTAAATAAAGATGCAACGGTGTACCGTTTTGAATTCAAATTCGACATTTGTAAGATATGGCATCGCCACATAATACAGATATGTCAACCTGTAGTTGTTGGTGTTACATGTAATATGCAACCAAAAATTGAAAAAACCAAAAAACAACTTATATAAAAACATATTTATTTACTGATATAAAAAATATATATTTAGTTTGATTTATGGGAG
>PJEL010004245.1_pt1 | contig 11945 bp, 13 predicted proteins | sample 1853271 | NCBI WGS metagenome assembly PJEL01 (sample SAMN08108733, study PRJNA415343) | Invertebrate metagenome, whole genome shotgun sequencing project. | host: Globobulimina | place: Sweden: Gullmar Fjord | collected 2015-08 | reverse complement strand
CATCTTCTAAAAGTAATATTTTTATTTTTTTCCTTTAAAAATATATTGAAATGATGTTTTCTCTGTTTTTGACTCTACGTCAATTATAACATTTTCTTCTTCACATATTCGTTTTACTAAATTTAAGCCCAATCCAAAACCATCTTTTGATAACTCTTCTCTATAATACTCTTCAAATATTTTTTTAGGTTCTTGTATCATTTTTGAATGACTAGAGATTAAAAAGCTATAACTATCATCTATTTTTGTTAAAATAATAAAAATTTCTTCATTTTCATAACTATATTTAATTGCATTTGTTAAAGTGTTATCAATAATTCTTTGTAATTTTGATTCGTTAAATAATATATTCATCTCTATTTTTGGAACATCAAATACAAATTGAGTTTTTGCTTTATGTGCAACTTGAGAAAAAAAGTCGACCCTACTTCTTACATAATCAACTAAATCAATTTCATGTTTTGGGTACTCTATTTGATCTTTTTTTACTAAATAACTTAAATCATCATAAATAGAACACAAATTTTTAACTGCAACTTCGATATTTGTGACATATTTATTTTTTCCATTTTCCATCTCATTGAGTTCTATATTTCCCATGATTACTGATAAGGGAGTATTTGTTTCATGTACGGCATGTTTCAAAAATTGTTTTTGTGAAACTAATAGATTTTGAGAATACATTTTTTCTTTTCTTAAAACTTCTGACTGCTCTTGATAATCATTTGTACTTTTTTGAATCAAATGAGTAAGTGATTTTAAAGTTTTTGCAAATGATGTCTCTTTCTCACCTTTTGCAGGATTTTCTGTATTAAATCTATCAGAACTATCACCCTCTGTTTTTTCACTTAAAGCTACAATTGTTAATGTTTGATTTAATAATTCATTATGCCCATCATCATGGAAAAATTCTGCATAAGAGAAGAATCCCGAAGTTGGTGCAACATCAGCAAAAGGCTTCGTTTCTACTTTAATAAGTTCACCCATATATCTTCTTCTTGCCATACATGAATAGATAAAAAAAGTCTCGATAGGATAAGCAGCTAGCTTGTCAAATGAGCTTAATGAATTACTCATAATTGCATCTGCATCACCAAAACTTAAACGTACGGTATCACCTTTTCGTAAATTTCCTGCACAACTTAAAGTTCCATCAGGATACTCCATCAAAACTGCACGTGCGGTTGATATTCCATTGCGTTTTACAATAAGTGGAAATTCTGCTTGAGTTACATTTTCTCCTAAATACTTTCTATAAAATTCTGCAGGATTCATCCCAGCTATTGAGTATATTCTGTTGCCTTCAACTTTATCAATAGTATGTTCTAAACCAATAGGAATCCAGTCAAATTTATGACCATTATTTACTTGTAATATATCAGAATTTAAAGTAACTGCAACATAACCTTGTGTAATAACTTTTGTACCCAAACTCACAGCTGTTTCAACAAATTGACCATTGTCTCCAGCCATACCACCTGATACTATAACGCTATTATCATATTTTTCTATACCTTTTAAATACTCTTCAGCATTTGTAGCCATACCACTTGTAAAAGTAATCAACAATTTTGTTTTGTCCTGTACTACTTTTTGTGCAATTTTATATCCATTATTAAAACAGTCATCACCTTCAATTATGTGTGCACATAAAGTGGTACTGTCAAATACCGATATAGCGATTACTGTTTCTAATGTAGAAATATTTTCATCATTGATTTCACCATCAGTTGTTGTACCTAAACATACAGCTTGTGGTATATTTTTATCAAATATTTGGGAAAGATATTCTAACGCTTTTTTATCTTCTCCTGAGAATATCTGGATCAAAATACTCTTCTCATTTTTAAATATTTCATAGTCTATTGTATCGATAAATTTATCGTTTTTAAATGTATAATTGTAAGTTTTCATGTGAAATGGTATCGCAAATAATTGTATATTATACTCAATCTAGACTAAAAAATGAAAATTTAGTGTATTTTGGTAACACTTTTAGTTACTTATATATTTTGAACTTTAAATTTATAAGTAATTATGTAACGCTATTTTCAAGCTATAAACAAAATATATACTTCTTCAATGAAAAAATTTGGCACTTCAATTTATCAAATTTGATTCAAAACAAAATTAAAAAATCTAAGGATATAAAATGGCATACACAAGACCACAATACAAAGAACAATTTGAAAACTTTATAGGCGGAGAATGGATTGCTCCAACAAGTGGAGATTATATTGATAATATTTCACCAGTAGATGGAGAATTTTTAACTAGAGTTCCAAGATCAAATGAAAATGATGTAGAAACTGCTGTACTTGCTGCGGATAAAGCATTTCAATCGTACAAAAAAACTTCAATTATTGAAAGAAGTACTTTATTACTTAAAATTGCAGATGCAATTGAAGGAAACTTAGAAAATCTTGCATTAGCTGAAACTTTAGATAATGGTAAAGCTATTAGAGAAACTATAAATGCTGATTTACCTTTAGTTGTTGATCACTTTAGATACTTTGCTGGTGTAATTAGAGGGGAAACTGGTACAACTACTGATTTAGATGGTACTACTGTATCTGAAGAAATTCATGAACCAAAAGGTGTTGTTGCACAAATTATTCCTTGGAACTTTCCATTATTAATGGCTGCATGGAAATTAGCTCCTGCTTTAGCTGCTGGTAACTGTGTAGTTATGAAACCTGCATCTGCAACTCCAATGGCAATTTTAATACTTATGGAAACAATTCAAGAAGTATTACCAGCAGGTGTTATTAATATTATTAATGGTTCTGGTGGAAAACTAGGTAAATACCTTACTACACATCCAAAAGTTAAAAAAGTTGCATTTACAGGTGAGACTTCAACTGGTCAAACAATTATGCAATATGCTACAGAAAATATTATCCCTACTACATTAGAACTTGGTGGTAAATCTCCAAACATCTTCATGGAATCAATCATGGATGCAGATGATGAATTTTTTGATAAAGCAATCGAAGGTTTAGTTTTATTCGCATTTAATTCAGGTGAAGTTTGTTCTTGTCCTTCAAGAGCATTAATCCAAGAATCAATCTATGAACCATTTATGAAAAGATGTTTAGAAAGAGTAGCTGCAATTTCTCAAGAAAATCCACTTGACCCAAATACTAAAATGGGTGCACAAGCTTCAACTAACCAACAAGAAACAATTTTAAATTACATTAAAATTGGTAAAGAAGAAGGTGCTGAACTTCTATGTGGTGGAGAAGCTTATGATAATAAAACTTTCCCTAATGGTAACTATATTCAACCTACAATCTTTAAAGGTGACAATAAAATGAGAATCTTCCAAGAAGAGATCTTTGGACCTGTTTTAGCTGTTACTACATTTAAAGATGAAGCAGAAGCATTAGAAATTGCAAATGACACTATATATGGACTTGGTTCTGGTGTATGGTCAAGAGATGCTCATCAATTACATTCAATTGCTAGAGGACTTGAAGCTGGTAGAGTTTGGGTAAACTGTTACCACTTATATCCTTCACATGCATCATTTGGTGGATACAAAAAATCAGGTATTGGTAAAGAGACTCATAAAACTGTGTTAGATGCTTATAGATATACAAAAAATATTTTAACTTCTTACTCAAAAGATGCATTAGGTTTCTTTTAACAGTTAGTTTAATTAAGTATATGATTAAAGGTATAGAATTAAATTCTATACCTTTTTTTCGTACATAGTAAAAAGGATATAAAATGAGTACAGAAAGATTAGCAGTAACTTCTAAAGCAGCTGAAGTTTTAGATCGATTAAAAGAAGAACATGGAGAACTAGTGTTTAACCAAAGTGGTGGTTGTTGTGATGGATCAGCACCTATGTGTTATGCAAAAAGTGATTTTTATATGCCATCTCGAAATGTTCAATTAGGAGAAATCTGTGATGTTAAATTTTATATGGCAGCAGATCAATTTAAATACTTTAAACATTCTCATATAACGATAGATGTAAAAGAAGAAAAAGGTGCTTTTGGAAACTCATTTTCATTAGAGATAGACTTGGGATACCAATTTATCACTAAATCACGAATATTTACAGATGAAGAATACAAAAACTTAGAAGAGATAAGCTAGTTTATAATACTATTTTAAAAATCATTCTATATAGGAAAAAATATGAAAATAGAAATACTAGGAACTGGCTGTAAAAAGTGTAACGATTTAGAAGCAGTAGTGAAACTTGCAATTGCTAAAGTTGGTGGATTTCATAGTGTAGAAAAAGTTGATGATGTTATGAAAATAATGAATTACGGTGTTATGAGTACTCCAGGATTAGTTATCGATGGCGTTGTTAAAAGTACTGGTAAACTTCTTTCACTTGATGAAGTTTTAGAATTAATGGTATAAAACAATTTTATACCTTATATAAAAAGTAAAAAATTATTTACTTTTTAATCTGCATTTAAACCTTTTCAGTTAAAATTTATTTTATAGGTCTCAGGCTGAGATACCATCATAATCATTAGATGGGCTAAAAATTAATTTTAATTTTGGAGCTTCATTGCATTTACTTAATCACACCACATCCATTCAAATAGGACATACGCCTCCGTCTAAAGAGCTATTTTTAAGGCTAGAAAATCTTTTTTTAATTTCTGAAACACTTGATATCATTGAAATTGTTTCTTTTAAATCTAATATAGAAATTGAATTACAAGGTTGGTCAAAACTTAGAGGTCATCTTTATTTAGGTCGTCAAAATTTAAAACTTCAATTTTCATACAAAATTCAAAAAATCAGTAAAAATAATTTTACTAAAAAAGCATCTTGGGGTAAAAAGATGAAGGGGATAGATACTTCAAACCCAAAACTCAAAGATTTGGAACTATCAAATGAGATTCTTTTAAAAGCACCAGAGTCAAATGGACTTATGACCAGAGGAATGATACCTCAAGAGGGAACTCCTTCTTTTAACTTTGAACTTTCTCATAAAGAAAAGGTTTGGTCACAATCAGTATCTGCTTTATATGAAGAGGGGAAACATGCCCAATGGAATGCTACAACAGATATACAATGGAATGAGATACCAACACTCAATCCAGTTATAGAAAAAGCAGTATGTCAAATCATGACATATTTAGTTGAAAATGAGTTTTCAGCACTGTATATTCCTGGTAAATTTATCAGTAAAATCAATCCTTATTATATGGAAGTTCCTTTGTTTTTATCATCACTTATAAATGATGAAGCTAGACATATTGAAGTTTTTACAAAACGTGCAAATGCAAATGGTGGAGGTTTTCAATACTCAAGTGAAGTAACACAAAGATCTCTTTATTCACTTTTTAAAGAAGATGATTATCTTAAAAGCTCTTTTTTACTTCATGTTATGGGTGAAGGAACATTTATAGATTTGCTAAGTTTTTTAGAAAAACATATGCCAGATGATGCAACTAAAAAAATCATAAAGCTTTCAAAAAGAGATGAGATACGACATGTTACTTATGGAATGGAACATGTTAAATCAGCAATAGAAGAAAATCCAAATAAAATCAATACTTTAAAAAACACAGCTTTTCAAAGAAAAGAGTTTATGGATGAAGTGAGTTCAGAATCCTCAATGTTATTAGAGTCTTTGGCAATTTTAGCAGGAGGTGGAAATGAACCACATAATTTTAAAAGAGGTTTTGAATTAGTTGAAGAGTTAAAAATGACAATGAATCGGAACAGAATTAAAAGATTAATACAAATAGGTATGGATGAAGAATTAGCAAATGATATTTCACAAGTACACACACCAAATTTTATGTAGGACAAAAAATGAGTAATATTTATAATACAATGTTAAATTTTGCAAAAGAAAACATCGCCCCTTTCACAGATAAGGTCGATGAAGATGCACAATTTCCAATAAAGAGTTTCGATAAATTAAAAAAAGAAAAAATAACAGGTTTATTAGTACCAAAAGAATACGGAGGTATGGGATTAGGACTAGAAGAACATACACAAACTGTTCTAGCTTTTGCATCACAGTGTGCTACAACTGGTCTTTGTTATATGATGCATAATGTTGCAACTATGTGTATAGTTGCACATGGTAGCCAAGAGATGAAAAATGAGTATTTACCTAAAATAGCAAATGGTGAATTACTTTTAGCACTAGCCTTTAGTGAAACTGGTACAGGAACACATTTTTATAATCCAGAAATAACAGTAACAAAAAATGACGATAATGCATTAAAAATGAATGGTCAAAAAAGTTTTGTTACTTCTGCTTTACATGCAGATTTTTATTTAGTACTTTCAAATAGTTTTGATGCAGAAGGTCTAGATAGCTGGATTGTTCCAAAAGGATCAGAAGGTATCATATTTGAAGAAAACAAATGGGATGGATTAGGTATGAGAGGAAATGCTTCAATGCCTATGTTATTTAATGATGTTGAATTAGATATAAGAAATAGAGTAGGAGTTGCAGGAAGTGGAGCAGAACAAGTTTTTAATGTAGTTGCACCATTTTTTGTAATAGGACTAAGTGCTGTTTATACTGGGGTAGCTTTAAATGCATGTAATACAATTATAGAGTACTCAATAAATAGAACATATAGTGATAATAATCCACTCTCACATATTCCAACAGTACAAAATCATTTAGCTGATATTTTTACAAAAGCTAATGGTGCAAAACATTTTACTTTAGCAGCTGCTAAAAGTGGCGCAAATGGAGACGAAGATGCTTTGGCACAAATCATATCAGCAAGATTAAATGCATCTGATGCAGCAGTTGATGTTTGTTCAAAAGCAATGAAAATTGGTGGTGGAACTGCATACGCTAAACGGCTTACAATTGAACGACTACTTAGAGATGCTTACGCGGCACAAGTGATGGCACCAAGTACAGATGTACTTCAAATATGGCTTGGTAAAGCTTTAACAAATCAACCTATTTTATAAAGGAAATACAATGAACAAACCAATAATGTTAGGAGCTGTTGCCTATGATCCAAAGGTTATACCTATTTGGGATATTATTAGAGACTATTTTAATAACAATGGAGTAAGACTAGATTATATTCTTTTTTCAAACTATGAAGCACAAGTTGAATATTTATTATCAAATAAAATTGATGTCGCATGGAATACAAATGTTGCATGGGTAAGAACTTTTGAGTTAAGTAAAGGAAAAGCCAAAGCATTAGTTATGAGAGATACTGATATTGATTTTAAATCTGTATTTATTACAAAATCAACTAGTGGTATTAAAAGTATCAGTGGTTTAAAAGGTAAAAAATTTGCATTAGGAAGTGCCGATTCAGCTCAAGCTGCTATCTTACCTCTAAAAATTATTGAAGATGAGATAAGTGATATTAATGATGTAGAGATCGTTCGTTTTAATTCTGATCTAGGTAAACATGGAGATACTGGACGAAGTGAGTTTGATATATTGGATGCAATTTTAAAAGATGAAATAGATGCAGGAGCAATCGGAATTAGTTCATGGATCAGAATGATTGAAGATGGAATGTTTCCTAGTGGTGAAATAGAATCATTTTATGTAAGTGAAGGATATTGTCATTGTAATTTTACTGTTCTTGATAGTTTAGATACTAAAATTCAAGAAACTTTTACAAACATGATTTTATCTCAAGATCCTAACGACCCTATCATCAAAAAAATGATGCAAATGGAAGGTTTAAATAAATGGGTAAAAACAGGAGTAGAAGAACTTAAAGGTTATGAACTTTTAACAGTTGCTATGAAAGAACAAAATTTGATAAAAAACAATTTTTAGAATAGAAATAAAAAAAGGGAAGTTAAACTTCCTCTTTTTATTTTATAGAGATATAAATTTCTACTTCTTCTTTTTTAGAATACTTTTCAAAATCCACAGCATAAGCTCTTTCATATTCACTATTATTTTCGAAATACTCCCAAACTTCTTGCCATGCTTCAAATGCTACTTCAGGAAGCTCACCCTCTTTTGTAAATACTAAATATTTTTGATTCTCAATAATAATTGGTTTATTTTTAGTTTTTGTAACTTCAACTGCTACCATTGCATCATAATCACCATTTACATCTGATTCATAGTTTAAGTATAGTCCATAAAAACTTGTATTATTTGCTTTATTAAGTGTTTTAGAAAATATATTTTCTTCATCATATTTTGCCCATAAAGGTGCTATTTTTTGTGTTTCTTCGTTACTTTCAGTTTCATTATTTGTTCGTACGCTGATACCTTGTAGTATCAAATTTTTTACATAACTTACTTTCATTTTTACTCTTTCTTTTTAATTTATATTTTTTGTATTCTACCCACAAAGCTCTTTAAGTTACAATCGTTTAGCAATTTAAGAAAAGATTTCTCTTTCTAAATTTCCTATTTTTATTTTATATTTAGAGTCTTCTTTTAACTCTTTAAATACAAGAGTAAGTGTATTTTTAAATTCTTGGAAATATCTATGCCTATCAAAATCATCAGTCAGAATCTCTACAAAACTCTTATCAGTTAAAAGAAATTCTTTAATCTGTTTTATTGATAACTTATTTATAGTATCTTTGTCTGAATTTTTTGTAACTTTTTGAGTATTAATTACTCTTTCAAATATAGCTATAATATCACTTGATTTAGGATTTTTATTATATTCAAGTAAATTATCTAAATAAGTCATTACTTGAGGATTGTTTTCTTTCATTATGTCTTCATAATTGCTACTTCTGTCTATATTTCTTTCATAATCTTTATATTCATATTGGTCTAAAAAAGAATTTTGCATATTTATTAAAAGTAAATCATAATCATTTTTTGAAATACTTTTTACGTTTTTAATCTCTTGTTTAATAGATTCTAAATTCTTTAATTTAAGTATTTTCGCTTGATACTTCGTCAAAAAATCAAAAAGCTCTTTGTCATATTCTTCTAAGGTATAAGAGAAATCATATTCATATTTATTAATTATTTTATTAATTTCATTTATTAAATTACTATTTTCCAACTTGTATTTTTCACCTTCTAAATATTCATCAAATTTATGTTCTTTTAATTCATGATTTATTATAAAACTTACCAATACATTTTCTAAGTCTCCAATATAAAGATCAGATAAATAGATAAAATATTCTTCTAGATATTTATTTTTATCTAAAAACTCATCAGTCAACCTTACCCGATTTAAAGTCTCTTCATCACTCTTTAATCGTTTCTTATTTTTAAGGTGTACAGTCATAGGTTGACTGATTTTCTCACTTTGATATTTACACTACAAATTAAAAGCTTTCAAGTTAAATTGATAATAAACACATGATAATTGTATAAACTTTTGAAAGATAACCTTTTGTATAGTTTTATCTACATCTTTTAAACTTTTATTTAATAAAAAATTATCTAAAGTATTTATTATTTTCTTTATTGTCCTAATATTTTTAATTTCAAATTTTTCTATAAAATCGTATAGTATTTTTTCATATTCATTAGCAGGATCAATTATTTTTTTTACATAGTCTAAATCTGGATTAAATAATATCTCAAAATCTATAACTTTTTCTTTTTGAATATCAAAATATTCTCGATTTTCTTCATTAATCTTATCTTCATTTAAAATTAAGACAACTTTACATTTTTTATTTTCATTTAAATCAGAGATAAAACCAAAGAGTTCATTTATTGTAATTTTATTTGATAATCTTTCAAAATCATCTAAACATATAACAATTTCTTTAAAAGTAGAAGGAGTAAGGGATGAAAGAATAGCTTTAGCATTAAGCCCACAAATCTTTAAATCTTCAAAAATTGGTTTATTACTAAAAAAGTTTTCTATTTGTGCAACTTCTGAAATCTTGAGTAAAATACTATTTTCTATATCTTCAATAGATTTTAATCCATATAATGAAACATAGGCATTGTTATACTTATCATCCTGGATAAAGTCTTTATAAAATGTGCTTTTTCCACTACCCCATGCACCTTTGATTGCAACTACTTTAGCATCAGTACCTTTTTTTATAAGTTTTAATAATTTTTTTTTAATTTCATTACTGTATTTAGTTTCAGTCATTTTTAGTTTATCTCTTCTATGATTTTATTGATATGAAAATTGATCTTCATATCTAACTTTTATTTTATACTTTATATATTAGCCACAAAGCTCTTTAAGTTACAATCGTTTAGCAAAAATAGGCGCTATGTTCATAACTATAAAAAGTCTTACTATATGATGCAGTGTTATATAAGGCACATTAGCCACAACTAAAATAGCGATGAGATTAAGTTCAGCTTGTCCACCAGGACTAAATGCTAAAAGTGTAGAGATAATAGGAAAATCAAAACTATAATATGCAATTAAAATAAACGAGATTGATATAAGAGATAAAATTACAAAATGCCCAAACGTAGCTCGAAGTGTTAAAAGAATCTCTTTAACAGATACACCTCTAAAAGTAAATCCTATAATAGTTCCAAATACAACTTGTACAAACTTTAAAAACTCATCAGGAACAGTTGTCGTCACGTACCCAGTAGAGTGTAATGCAATACTTACAATCATAGGACCAATAAGGTAAGCAGCTGAGAGTTTTACTTTTTTTGCTAATATTCCACCAGCAAAACCAGCTACAAGTAAGAATAAAAACTCTTGAATATTTATATCTACTATTGGTATAGTTATCAGTTTATTTCCACTAATATCTACATGAAAAATATACTGTATCACAAAAGGCAGGGTTACTACGATATAAAAAAGTCGGGATGATTGTACTAGAGTGATTTTTGAGATATTTGCTTTTATCTCTTCACCTATTATTACCATCTCGATGACACCACCAGGCATGGAGCTAAGATATGCAGTTTTTTTATCAAAACCCTGAAACCTATAAAAGTAATACATCCCTGCAATAATTGTAATTATAGTGTATGGTATCACTAATAGTAAACTGTACAAATACACATCAATATATTGTAAAATCTCAGGAGTAAAAGCACTACCTATAGTTAATCCTATCAAAACTCTTGCAGGTGTAGAGAACGGTTTTGGACTTTTTATAGGTAAATTTTCAAATCGCATCGCAATAGAAGATGCATATATTGCACCCAATAACCATGGCAAAGGGAGATTTAAATATATAAAAATAATTGCACCAACTACACCAATAGCAAGTGCAAATAACATTTGAAAAAGACTCTTCATATCTACTTACAAAACTCTTCAATCTTTGAAGCAAAATACACTGGACACTCAAGCATTGGATAATGCCCTGCTTCTTGGCATTCAATTACTTCTACATCATCATAATAGTGTGTAAATAATTTTGTCACTAATTTTAGTCCAAAAATCGGAAAATCATATTTCCCAACAATTATTTTAATAGGTATTTTTATAGCATTTACTTCAGTAGAGAAATCAGTATGCATGTACATTTTCATATATCCGACACGAGCATCCACGGTTGAAGCTTCATATGCCATTTTGATTCTATTTTTTGCCCATGTTTCATTGTGTCTTTTACTTGCACTATACACAATCTCTTCAATTTTACTTTCATTTTTTGCCATATCTTTAAGTAAAGATTTTTCAGCTATTTCGGGAAGTTTTACGCCTGATGCGGGTATAGGAGTAATAAGTATAAGTTTTGACACTCTATTATCTATCAAAGCTATTTTTTGAGCTATCATTGTAGACATAGAGTGAGCGAGAACTATCACCTCATCTAAATTTAAATGAGTGATAAGATTTTTTACATCAGTTGAAGCTTCTTCACAACTGTATGCTCCTTCTATCTCTTTTGATAAACCATATCCTCGTAAATCAACAAATATAAAGGTAAACTTTTCAGTATCTAAATATGGGAAAATAGGCTCATAGTTTTTATAGTTTCCCATCAATTCATGTAAGAATATAATCTTTTTCGCACCATTTCCGATAATCTTGTGACCTAAAAGTATCATATATTTTCCTCATTTTCTTTTATATAATCGGGAT
>PJEL010004244.1_pt1 | contig 11949 bp, 6 predicted proteins | sample 1853271 | NCBI WGS metagenome assembly PJEL01 (sample SAMN08108733, study PRJNA415343) | Invertebrate metagenome, whole genome shotgun sequencing project. | host: Globobulimina | place: Sweden: Gullmar Fjord | collected 2015-08 | reverse complement strand
AATGTCATTCTTAAATACACAGGATCATTCAGATTATCTGATTCCGGATACGCCTCGTTCAACAAAGAAGCCCAACTCCGCTGGACAGGCGGCGGCGCAGGAACTGCCAAAATGTACGAGAATATCTTAGGCCAGTTTATCGATGCAACAACAGGTTCGACCGCCTACACCAGTGACGCCTCAATACCGGCTATACTTGCCGACACGACAACGATAAAACCGGATGCGGATGGCAATGTTTATGCCTCTGCATATGATGGGTCTGGAACAGAATATCCAGATATTTTTAACGGTACTTTCAACTTAATCAGCGATACCGGCGCAAATCGTTGGGGATGGACTTGGAACGATACCGACCCCGTTCAATGGAAGGCGGACATTGACGCCATATTCACAACAACGCTTGGTAATGCCGGGCATCTTGTGAATTATGTTGCTCCCGCGTCAAACCCGTCTCTGGTCAGTTCTTCCCCCGCAGATGAGGCAACGAATGTTGCTATATCCGCCGACCTAACCCTTGTCTTTGATGAAGTTATGGCAGCAGGATCGGGTGGCGTTGACGTTAAACGCTATTCTGATGATACCTTGATTGAAACAGTGCCTGTGGCCAATTGTATATTCACGGGCGTAAATGTTGATGTTCCATTGGCCGATCACACGGGCGGCGACCATGTTTATGTCAACTATGCCGAAGGTGTGTTTGAAGATCTCGACGGTAACCCGGCCCCAGCCGTTACCGGAAAAGAGACAATTGATTTCACAATATTGACGCCGATTCCGACGGTCACGACTACGTTTGCTATGGAAGTGGCTGACGGCATCACGGTTGTCGCTGCGAGTGCGACGGCGGAACCAACACTGGCAAGCTTCACCCCTTTGTTAAATGGATCGGTTTCTAACAATATTCAGTTACGATCCGGCGCAACACCAACCGGCGGAATTGGTCCTGAAGCGGCGCATGAAGGCTCTAATTATGTGTTTGTGGAAAGTAGCGGATCGACTTTTGGTGAGTTCTTCTTTGGTTTGTTGCCGGGCACGTTTGATGCCAGTGCGCCTGGTGGGATTGAGCTTGATTATTGGTATTTACGACGGGGTGGGTTCGACCCGGTTCTTGGCTGGCAATATTTACCAGAAGGAGCCGACACAGCAACCGGCTGGGTGACATTTGAAACAAGAACGGAGCAGCCTGTCGCAAAGAATGATCCCGCCGTCTGGCTCAACGATCTGATTAACTTGAAAGATGATCACAGCATTACAGCCGGAAATATCCGGCTGCGATGGTATTTCCAAATTTCAACATCTGGTTTTGTTTATGAAAACGATCAAGCCATGGACTTGCTTGTTGTTAGCGAACTTGGTTCTTAAATTTACGAAAACCGGCAAGGCCAAGGAGGCCAGCACCAAAGACCCAAGCTGTCGCCGGGAGAGGGACAACGGTTAAAGCAAGCTCGACATTATCAATATCAAAATGCGAACAGGGTTGGCCGATATCATCACAACCGTTTACTGGAATGGCTGGCAGCAAAGAGCCGATGTATAGGCTATCAAGATTCGTAAAGATACCGGGGGTGAAAATATAATGAAATGGATTGATTTCGGTAGCGCTTGTCACGCTTGCAACTTCAAAACCATTTCTATAGCCAATTATTTCAATATTATCATATTGGTCACCACCGTTCAGCGCTATCGGCGTAACATCAAAGGCTTGAGCATCAAATCGAGCGCCCATTGTGAAAGTAATACCGGATGAATAACTGGTGCCTCGATCGTCGATATGAGCGCGCTGGTCTCCGCCGTTCAATTCAAACACCCAAGCGCCGTTACCATCGGCGTTAATGCCGTCTTCGCTATAAGTATTGGACGGCGAACCGAAATTATTGAACGTCATCGTGCTGGCGTTCGCGGAAAAAGAGAACAGAACAAACATACTGAGAATAGCAAATAATCGTTTCATGAGTATTCCTCCAAGGTTGTATCAATCGTATCGAAATACTATGACGTTGTAAATTCGAATTAAATGAAGGATAAATTGTAGGGAATAGGGAGCACGAATATGCCAACAATTTTCAAACTTCTTCATCAGCGCCATGTTGATGGGACGATGTCAGGCGAGAGTGTTCGCCTTGGTACTCTGGCGGAGTATCGTAACCGTGAAAAGCGCAACCGTGAAAATAAGGGTATTGGCGACCGTGATGAAGGGGCAGCTATCGATATTGTTAAGTCATTTACTTTCAATACAGCAACCGATTTGGATAACGCTGAGAAATTGGCACAGCTACGCGATATGCGACCGTTCGAAAATGTAAAATTTACCGAAGAGGCACTAAAAGAGCGGAATTTCCAAATTAATATGAGCAATAACAAATTCATTAGAGAAATTAACCACTACCTATTTTGTGCATCCCGTACTATCGACAATGACGTTGTTGAAAGAATGAAAAGGGATTCTGAAATAGATGGCGATGATGCTTATGATTTTGTCATACCTATTGTAAGACCCGATCAATTTGCAGCTGCTATTGGGGTGCCAATTGGAAAACGTTTCAATAAAGAAATGGTGAATCTTTATCAGGTTATGCACCTGAACGTTAAATATGATGCCAAAGAAAATGATCTAATAAAAAACGGTCAATCTGACCCCAACCCTTTCATTAAAGGAACTGATTTCTTGGACCAAAAGGAATATCGGTTTGTTATTCCGGTTCACTTGGACGAAGATCAGGAAGGTGAGTGTTTCAAAGTAGATTTTCTTGACGACCCATTTGGCGAACCTTTTCCGCTTTGCGATTTTGAAAAACATATAGGCAAATATCAGGATTAAATACGGTTTTAGGCGACGTTAAATAGACCGTATTCAGGATAAAAGCTGAACCCCAATATATCAAAACCAAGTGTCGCTACCGACAAAACCATTTGGCGCGCTACAGGAATTAGCCAATTATTGCCAATTCCTTCCGAAACAAAAAAAGCCACGATCCTTTGCAAGATCGTGGCTTTCTAATTTTGGTGGGCCCGGTAGGACTTGAACCTACGACCAGTCCGTTATGAGCGGACGGCTCTAACCAGCTGAGCTACAGGCCCAAAAAATTGAGGCGATTATAAAATATATAAACGCCTCTGTATCGTGTTCGTGACTATTTAGCCTTTTCAGAAGAAAGACGCAATTACCGAAAACCGAAATTTTCAACTTTTTGCGTCTTTAATCAATCATTCGGCTTTATGTGTCCAGGAAGCTCCGCAATTTGCGGGAGCGACTTGGATGTTTCAGCTTACGTAGTGCTTTTGCTTCAATCTGACGGATACGCTCACGAGTCACAGAGAACTGCTGGCCAACTTCTTCCAACGTATGATCCGTATTCATGCCAATACCAAAGCGCATGCGAAGGACACGTTCTTCCCTTGGCGTGAGAGAGGCCAACACCCGTGTTGTCGTTTCACGCAAGTTAGACTGAATAGCTGCATCAAGCGGCTGCACAGCATTTTCGTCCTGAATGAAATCACCGAGGTGACTATCTTCTTCGTCACCGATGGGAGTTTCGAGACTGATCGGTTCTTTGGCGATCTTCATGACTTTGCGCACTTTTTCAAGTGGCATGCCGAGTTTAACAGCCAGTTCTTCCGGTGTTGGTTCCCGGCCAATTTCGTGAAGCATCTGACGGGAAGTTCGAACCAGTTTGTTGATCGTTTCGATCATGTGAACCGGAATACGAATTGTCCGCGCCTGATCCGCAATAGATCGGGTAATCGCCTGGCGAATCCACCATGTAGCGTAAGTGGAGAATTTATAACCGCGGCGATATTCAAACTTATCAACCGCCTTCATCAAACCGATATTACCTTCCTGAATAAGATCCAGGAATTGCAAACCACGATTTGTGTATTTCTTGGCAATCGAGATAACAAGACGGAGGTTGGCTTCAACCATTTCCTTTTTAGCGCGGCCCGCTTCACGTTCACCGGTTTGCACTGTGCCGACGATACGGCGGAATTCTAACATCGGCATACCAAACTCAGAAGAGATCTTGATAATCTCGCCGCGAATTTCGTTGATGCCTTCCAGCTCTTTCCCGGTAAAGTCTTTCCAGCCCTTGGCCTTCAAAACAGATACTTTCGTCACCCATCCCGGATCCAGCTCGGACCCCATATAATTTTCGAGGAAGCTGGTGCGGGTGACTTTATGACGCTCAGCAAGCCGCAGCAATTTGCCTTCAAGGCTCATCAGGCGGCGATTGATGCCATAAAGTTGGTCAACCAACGCTTCAATGCGGTTGTTTGTTAGATGGACATCATCCATCAGTTTAACAAGTTCAGCCTTCAACTTGTCGTATTTTTTCTCTTGAGAAGATGGAACGACTTCATTTTCAAGGGCCGCTGTTAAGCGTGCTTCCTGAAGTTTATGGAGTTTTTTATAAGTTTTGGCGATTTCATCAAAACGCTCATAAACCTGAGGCTTAAGGGTTTCTTCCAAAGCAGCGAGCGACATGGTGTTTTCTTCAGCATCATCTTCGTCGTCGTCTTGGGTAGACCGGCCTTCTTCGCCCTCTTCTCCTTCTTCGCCCTCTTCACCTTCGGTCTTTTCTTCAGTTTCGTCTTCGCTTTCCTTGCCATCACTCAAGTCTGTAGCGGGCAGCTCATCGTCACTTTCTTCGTCGAAACCTTCCTGCAGTGCTTTTTCAGCAGCAGCGCCCGCACCGTAAGTGGCATCCAGGTCAATGACATCACGAAGGAGAAGCTGTTCCTGAAGCATCAATTCACGCCAGTTGAGGATCGCGCGGATTGTCAGCGGACTTTCGCAAATCGCGCCAATCATCTTACCGCGGCCGGCCTCAATTCTCTTCGCGATGGCAATTTCGCCCTCACGCGAGAGGAGCTCAACCGTTCCCATTTCCCGCAAATACATGCGAACAGGGTCATCAGTGCGATCACCGGTTGTTGTTGCTGTTTTGGTTTCAGGCTTCTCGACAGTAGCAACTTCGTCAGTCTGTGCCGCCCCGCCTTCTTCCGCAGGAGAATCTTCACCAGCCTCATCATTTTCGACGACGTTGATACCCATTTCAGAAAGCAAAGACATGGTGTCTTCAATCTGTTCGGACGACATTTGGTCTTGCGGCAAAACGGCGTTCAGTTCGTCGAAAGTGACGAAGCCTTTTTCCTTTGCCTTGGCCAGCATCTTCTTGACTGCTGCCTGAGAGGCATCAATCAGTGGACTATCTGGTGAATCATCCCGCTGATCGGGAGTTTCCACTGCTTCAGCACTTTTCATTGCCATCTAGAATTAACTCCTAAATTGTACCAATTCCCTGACCGCTCCGGGGTCATAGCATTGGAAGATTTTTAAAAACCGGTTTCTTTACCTGATGCGAGCCCAAAACCGTCAAGATCTGCTTCATTGCCTTCTGCGTCACGCAGAGATTTTTGCGCCATTTTCAAGCGATCGAGGTTTTCGTGCGTTACATCTTTTTCTAACTGTATCTGTGCCTCTTTCAAATCCCGAACAAGCGACTCGCGTTTGTGGCGAGCCAGCAAATGCCGCCATCCTTGGTTGGCATCTTCCAGTGCAGCATCCGATCCCACGAACCAATCAAGGGACTTGGTTGTCTGTTTATTCAGTTTCCCAACCAGATCGCCTAGCCCTCGGTTGCTTAATTGGTGCTTCATACCTTCGTAGTCAAGGCCTGATTCGGAAGCTGCAATTTCTATTATTGCACAGCGTATGCTGTCAAGGTGGCCTGAAGAAAGTTGAAGAGCCGCAAAATCGTCAAAGCTACTTTCCAGTATTTCCGGGTGGTTGAGAACTGTCAGGACAAGAAGTTCTTCTCCTCTGCCCCATTTTACATTCCCTTGTATTGGCCTTGAGAAACCTCTTTTTTGCCTTTTATGCTTCCCTTGATTCGCGAATCTGTCGAATCGCTGCCCCTTATATGGAGGTACGGTCGCATTTTTACCAGTCTGTTTTTGAGATTGAGACCAACTCCAAAGTCTGTCCTTAAAGTATTTCTGGTAATACCCACGGACAACCTGATCAGAGATCTGATCACACAAAGAATACAAAGATGTCTCAAATGCCGCTTTTTGTTCGGGCGTATCAACAGATCTGTCCTGATATTCCTTACGCCATAGTAATTCTGAAAGCGGCAGAGCATTATTCAGAACCGTATTCATTGCATCCACTCCCTGATCCTTTATCAGGTCATCGGGATCTACTCCATCCGGCAATAAGGCAAATTTTAGCGAATATCCTGGCTTAATAAAAGGCAATGCGCGTTCAGCCGCGCGTAAGGCAGCTCTCCAACCTGCGGTATCCCCATCCAGACACATGATCGGCTCCGGTGCCATGCGCCAGAGGATCTGCAACTGCTCTTCCGTTATCGCTGTTCCGAGGGGGGCAACCGATTGCTCAACACCTGCCGAGACAAGGGCGATAACATCCATATATCCTTCAGCAACAACAACAGTCCCGGTTTCAAAGGCGGTCTTGCGTGCCGACGCCATATTGTAGAGAACAGTTCCTTTATGAAAGAGGGGCGTATCTGGTGAATTTAAATATTTAGCGGGCGCATCGCCAAGTGCACGGCCTCCGAACGCTATGACCCGCCCTTGCCTGTCCTCAATTGGGAACATCAACCGGTCGCGAAACCTGTCATAGGACGGACGTCCATCATCCGGTTTGATAATCAACCCAACTTCGAGCAATAATTCTTCACTGATGTCGCGCGCAATAAGCGCGTCTTTCATCGCGGTTCGAGAGTTTGGTGCGAAACCTAACCTGAATTGCCCAATTGCTTTTGATGAAACCTGGCGCCGATCGAGATATCCTCGAGCACCAGCACCAATTTGACCGGATAATTGTGCAGTGAACCAGCTTGTCGCAAGCTCCATAACATCATGTAACGTTGCCGCTTTTTGTTGTCGCTGCCTCTCTTCCGGTCGTTGCACAGGCATCTGCATACCCGCCAAATCCGCAAGCCTTTCAATGGCTTCTGGAAAAGCAACACCTTCAGTCAGCTTCACAAACTCAATTTGATCACCGTGCGCACCACAGCCAAAGCAATGGTAGAAACCCTTTTCTTCATTAACGGTGAAGGAGGGGCTTTTTTCGCTGTGAAACGGGCATAGGCCGGAATATTCCCGGCCTTTTTTAACAAGCTTTGTTCTCCGACCGATAAGTTCAGCCAAGCTGACCCGGTTTCTAATCTCATCTAGAAATTGCGGCGGAAAAGCCATTTACGCTCCAAAGATAGCTACCGGTCTACCCGACAACACAGTACAAACGAAGATCGGAACTTTTTTTAAGCACCAAGTGTAGATTTGACGAACGCACTTGCTTTCGAGAAATCCATACGCCCGGCATATTTTCCCTTCAAAGCCCCCATGGTTTTACCCATATCTTTGAGACCCTCTGCACCGATATCGGCAATCGTCTGTTTAACAGCGGCCTCTATCTCTTTATCATCGAATTGCTTCGGCAGATATTCGGAAATGATGTCTATTTCTTCCTGCTCGGAAGTCGCCAGATCGATCCGGCCTCCTTCTTCATAAGCTGAGATGGATTCTCTTCGTTGACGAACCATAGTCGTCAACATTTGAAGAATCTCGTCTTCACCGATTCCTTCTTCAGAATCCTTTTCTCGGGCCGCAATATCTCTATCCTGAAGGGTCGCGATGATCAATCTCAAGGTAGAGACTTTCCGCTTATCCTTTGATTTCATTGCTTCTTTTAAAGAATCTTTTAATCGGGTGCGTAGCATAATCACTTATATCTGTTGTAAAGAAAGGCGCAATACTAACCTAATGATGAATTTTTAGCAAACCAAATATTTTACGTAAGTCATTGATATTAAACGATTATTTTTAACAACGAGAACTTGACGACAGCGTCGGTTTCCCTTATCTTCCCGCGTCAATATCACTATTGGCGGAAGGATCGCGGCCCAGCAACTATTGCAGGGGGTCCCTATAGGCATGTCCAAAACAATCAATGTAACAGATTTGCACAGCGAGCGGACGGCAACAGCCCTGCTTGTTCTGGGCGATGGAACTGTTTTCCACGGCTTCGGAATCGGTTCAACAGGTGAAACCGTTGGCGAAGTTTGCTTCAACACGTCGATGACGGGTTATCAGGAAAGCCTGACAGACCCCTCATTTGCGGGCCAACTTATTACCTTTACCTTTCCCCATATTGGCAATGTCGGATTTAACCCAGAAGATATTGAAACAGATGGCGTTGCAGCTAGTGGTTTGATTGTCAGGGCAGACATTACAGATAAAGCCAACTGGCGAGCTACAGGCGAGTTGGATGAATGGCTAAAGGCTCGTGGCCTTGTCGGAATATCAGGAATTGATACTCGGCGCCTCACACATGTTATCCGGGAAACCGGTGCACCAAACGGCATTATAGCCCATGATCCTAACGGAAAATTTGATCTTGCCGATTTGAAGAAAAAAGCTGCTGCTTGGGCTGGGCTGGAAGGAATGGATCTTGCGGGGCAAGTGTCGTGCACAGAAAGTTACGCATGGGACGAAAGCAGCTGGTCGATAAAGGACGGGTATGGAGAATTAAAAAACCCATCCCGCCATATTGTCGCTGTTGATTATGGTGTTAAACGAAATATTCTGCGGTGCCTGGCATCCATTGGTTGTTCAATCACCGTTGTCCCGGCGAGCGCAAGTTTCAAAGACATAATGTCTCATAATCCAGACGGTATTTTCCTCGCAAATGGTCCAGGTGATCCTGCCGCTACAGGAAAATATGCGGTCCCGGTTATCAAAGAATGTATCGAAAGCGGTATACCCACTTTTGGCATTTGCCTTGGCCATCAGATGCTCGCCATCGCGGCTGGTGCCGAAACCATGAAAATGCAGCAGGGACACCGCGGCGCAAATCAGCCGGTTAAGGACCTGACAACGGGCAAAGTGGAGATTACCTCTCAGAACCATGGCTTTGTTGTTAAACGAGAAAGTCTGCCAGAGGGTGTAACAGAGACCCATAAATCACTCTTCGACGGTGTCGTGGAGGGGATCAGCCTCGATGGTAAACCGGTTTTTTCCGTACAATACCATCCCGAAGCAAGCCCCGGACCACAAGACAGCCATTACCTTTTTCAGCGCTTTATAGATATGGTGGACGCCCATGCCTAAACGTACCGACATTCAGTCCATTATGATCATTGGCGCAGGCCCGATTATCATTGGCCAAGCTTGTGAATTTGACTATTCCGGAACGCAAGCCTGCAAAGCCCTTAAAGAAGAGGGATATCGGGTTATTCTGGTCAATTCCAATCCGGCAACAATCATGACAGACCCCGGTCTGGCCGATGCCACTTATGTGGAACCCATCACACCGGATGTGGTGGAAAAAATCATTGAGAAGGAAAGACCAGACGCCATCCTTCCAACGATGGGAGGGCAGACCGCATTGAATACGGCTCTTGCCCTTGCTGATCGCGGAACGCTTGAGCGTTTCAATGTAGAGCTGATTGGTGCCAATCAGAATGCCATTGAAAAAGCTGAAGACCGAGATAAATTCCGGACAGCCATGATAAAAATCGGCCTGGATATGCCGCTAAGTGGCGTTGCACATTCAATGGAAGAAGCCTGGAACGTCCTCGAAGATGTAAAGCTTCCCTGCATCATCCGCCCTTCATTCACGATGGGTGGAACTGGCGGTGGTATTGCCTATAACCGTGAAGAGTTTGAAACGATTATTGCCTCCGGCCTCGATGCATCTCCGACCACTGAAGTTCTGGTGGAAGAAAGTATTGTTGGTTGGAAAGAATATGAAATGGAAGTGGTTCGCGATAAAGCGGACAACTGTATCATTATTTGTTCTATTGAGAATGTGGATCCAATGGGCGTCCATACGGGCGATTCCATTACGGTTGCCCCTGCCCTTACCCTGACCGACAAAGAATATCAAATCATGCGAAACGCATCGATTGCTGTTCTTCGGGAAATTGGTGTTGAAACCGGCGGATCAAACGTTCAGTTTGCGGTTAATCCTGAAAATGGTCGCCTCATCATCATTGAGATGAACCCACGGGTATCCCGCTCCAGCGCACTTGCCTCCAAGGCAACAGGTTTTCCAATTGCCAAGATAGCTGCGAAGCTCGCTGTTGGATATACTCTGGATGAACTGGACAACGATATTACAGGTGTAACACCGGCGTCATTTGAGCCGACCATCGATTATGTTGTTACAAAAATTCCACGTTTCACTTTCGAAAAATTCCCTGGTGCAGACGCCATACTGGGAACCGCGATGAAGTCTGTTGGTGAAGCCATGGCCGTTGGCCGGACATTTGCAGAATCTTTACAAAAAGCCCTACGTTCGCTGGAAACAGGTCTTTCAGGCCTTAATGAGACGGATATCGGTGAGAATAAGCAGGATATCCTAAATATTCTTGCTCAGAGCACACCTGATCGATTGCTCAATATTGCGCAGGCTTTCCGGGCCGGTTTGTCTCTCGAAGAAATCCAAAGTGCCAGCAAGTATGAACCCTGGTTCCTCTCTCAGATTGAGACATTGGTTTCTCTGGAAAATTCAGTAAGGGAAAAGGGTCTTCCTGCGAATAAGGGCGGCCTACTTTCCTTGAAAAAAGCTGGTTTTTCAGATGAGCGGCTTGCTGAGCTTTCCGGCAAAGCTTCAGCTGAAATTCATGACTTGAGAGAGAAGCTTGAGATCAAGCCAGTTTTCAAACGCATTGATACATGCGCCGGTGAATTCACCTCAAAAACACCCTATCTCTATTCCACTTATGAAGGAAATGAGTGGGATAAGGCTGTTTGTGAAGCCCAACCCACAGATAAAAAGAAGGTTATGATCCTTGGTGGTGGTCCCAATCGGATTGGTCAAGGTATCGAGTTTGATTATTGCTGCGTTCATGCGGCATATGCACTTGATGAAGCGGGTTATGAGACCATTATGGTCAATTGTAACCCCGAAACAGTCTCAACAGATTACGACACATCGGACCGTCTATATTTCGAACCACTCACAATTGAAGACACCCTTGCCATCATCCGGACAGAGCAATCCAATGGAACATTGCATGGCATAATTGTTCAATTTGGCGGGCAGACACCTTTGAAGCTGGCTTCGGCCCTAGAAGCGGCCGGTGTTCCAATTCTCGGCACGACACCTGATGCCATTGACTTGGCCGAAGATCGTGAACGTTTCCAACAGCTCTTACACAAGCTTCATTTGCTTCAGCCAGAGAATGGTATCGCACGGTCTATTGATGAAGCTTTTGAAGTCGCGAAAAGAATTGGTTACCCTGTAGTGGTACGCCCATCCTATGTGTTGGGTGGACGGGCGATGGAAATCGTTCGGGATGACGAATCTCTTAATCGCTATATGCATGAAGCCGTTCAGGTCTCTGGCGATAATCCGGTCCTTGTTGACAGTTATCTTCAAAATGCGATTGAAGTGGACGTTGATTGCCTTTGTGATGGAAAAGACGTTTTTGTCGCCGGTATCATGGAACATATCGAAGAGGCTGGTATTCATTCAGGCGACAGTGCCTGCGCGTTGCCGCCCTATACTCTCTCTGATGCGCTTATTGCCGAGATTAAAAAACAATCAGAAGCCCTTGCACTCTCCCTTAATGTTGTTGGCTTGATGAATGTCCAATTCGCAGTAAAAGGCGAGACGATTTATATTCTGGAAGTCAACCCACGCGCCAGCCGTACAGTTCCATTCGTCGCAAAAAGCATCAATTATCCGATAGCAAAAATCGCGGCACGAATTATGGCGGGCGAGAGTTTATCCAGCTTTAATCTGGAATATAGAAAGCTTGATCATGTAACAGTTAAGGAAGCTGTCTTTCCTTTCGCACGTTTTCCCGGCGTTGATGTGATTCTTGGCCCTGAGATGCGCTCAACTGGCGAAGTGATGGGAATCGATAAAGATTTCGAATCCGCTTTTCTTAAATCGCAAATCGCTTCTGGCGT
>PJEL010004242.1_pt1 | contig 11951 bp, 8 predicted proteins | sample 1853271 | NCBI WGS metagenome assembly PJEL01 (sample SAMN08108733, study PRJNA415343) | Invertebrate metagenome, whole genome shotgun sequencing project. | host: Globobulimina | place: Sweden: Gullmar Fjord | collected 2015-08 | reverse complement strand
CGGCGAGCAAGCGCGCCTTGACCTCCTCGACCACCGGCTTCTTGCGCGCGTCCGGGCAAGGCACGCGGAGTTCCGGGGTGTTCACCAGATTGGGCAAGGCATCTCGAAATTCGGCCAGGGTTTCCTCTGAAGACTGCAGGATCGACAGCACCCGGATGGCAGCATAGAGCCCGTCGTCATAGCCGTAAAAGTGATCGGCAAAAACGAAATGGGCCGCCATCTCGCCGGAGAAAGGAGATCCGAGCTCCTTCATCTTGGCCTTGATCACGGAGTGGCCGGTCTTCCACATCAACGGTTTGCCGCCGGCCGCTGCGACCCCGTCGAAAAGCGCTTCGCTGCACTTCACGTCGGCGACAATGGTGGCCCCGGGATAGCTCTTTAAAATATCGCGGGCCAGGAACAGCAGGATCTGATCGCCCCAGACGATGCGCGCCTGGGAATCAACCAGGCCAAGGCGGTCGCCGTCGCCGTCGAAGGCGATGCCCAGGTCGCAACCTTCCTTCAGCACCGTCGCCTGCAGCTGCTGCAGGTTCTCGGCCACGGTCGGGTCGGGGTGGTGGTTGGGAAAGGTTCCGTCGATCGTTTCGTTCAACAGGATGTGTTCGCCCGGCAGACGCGCCACGACCGCGGCCATGGCCTCGCCCATGGCCCCGTTGCCCGCGTCCCAGGCAACCTTCAGCGGCTTGTCGCCGGTCACATCTTCCAGGATACGCGCCACATAGGCGTCGAAGACCGAGACTTCCTCGATCTTGCCAGCACCGTCCACGTAGTCGGCGGCCGCGGCGATGCGCCCGAGCATCTGAATATCCTCGCCGAACACGGAGGCCTTGTGCAGAACCAGCTTGAAGCCGTTGAAGTCGGGCGGGTTGTGCGAACCGGTGATCATGATGCCGCCCTGCACATTCATGGTGTAGGCGGCGAAATAGAGCATCGGCGTCGGGCCGCGCCCGATTTTGAACACCTCCAGGCCGCCGGCCGCGAGCCCCTCGGACAGGGCCGCGGCCAGCGCCGGAGAAGAATGGCGGCCATCGTAGCCGACCGCCAACGCCTTGGCGCCGCGTCGCACCGCCAAGCTGCCGAAGGCGCGGCCGAGAGCGTAGGCGTCGGCCGTGGAAATCGTATCGCCGACGACACCGCGTATGTCGTATTCGCGCAGCACCGTCGCGTCGAAGTGGTGCGGCGCCTGCGGGTCGAAGGCGGAGGCGTCGGTCACTGCGGTGCGTCCGGTCTATTGAGTGGCCGGCCGACGGAGCTGTAGTCGAAACCGGCGGCGACCATGTCGGCCGTGTTGTAGACATTGCGCAGGTCCACAACGACCGGCGCCTTCATGACCGACTTCATGCGCTCGAGATCGAGCGCCCGGAACTCGTTCCACTCGGTCAGGATGGTGACCGCATCGGCGCCGGTCATGGCGTCGTAGGCGTTCTCGCACCACTCGACCCCTGGCAACAGAGGTTCGGCCTGTGTCCGGCCCTCCGGATCGAAGACACGCACCCGCGCCCCGGCCTCGATCAGCGCCGGCACGATCTCCAGGCTCGGCGCAGCACGCATATCGTCGGTGTTCGGCTTGAAGGTCAGACCCAGCACCCCAATCGTCTTGCCCTCGACGGAACCGCCGCAGGCTTCGATGATGCGTCCGGCCATGGCCTTCTTGCGCTTGTCGTTGATGTCGGCAACGGTCTCGACGATGCGCACGGGAGCGCCGACCTTCTGTGCCGTATGGATCAGCGCTAGGGTATCCTTCGGAAAACAGGACCCGCCGTAGCCCGGGCCCGGGTGCAGGAACTTGCGCCCGATACGCCCATCCAGGCCAATGCCGCGGGCAACGTCATGCACGTTGGCGCCGACCTGCTCGCAGAGGTCGGCAATCTCGTTGATGAAGGTGATCTTGGTGGCGAGGAAGGCGTTGCCCGCGTACTTGGTGAGCTCGGCAGTTTCGAGAGTGGTAAAGAGGATCGGTGTCTCGATCAGGAAGAGCGGCCGGTAGACGGCGCGCATCAATTCGCGCGCGCGGTCGCTTTCCGCACCGATAATCACCCGGTCGGGCCGCATGAAATCGTTGATCGCAGCACCCTCGCGCAGGAACTCCGGATTGGAGACGACGTCGAACTCGGCCGCGGGGTTGGTTTCACGAATGATGCGTGCGACCTCGCGGCCGGTGCCGACCGGCACCGTCGACTTGTTGACCACCACGGTATAGCCGTCGAGCGCCCGGGCCACTTCGCGCGCCGCCTCGTAGACGTAGGACAAGTCGGCCTCGCCGCCGGTGCGCCCTGTGGGCGTTCCAACGGCAATGAAAACCGCGTCGGCCTCGGCCACGGAACCGGCCAAATCGGTGGAAAAGCTCAGCCTCCCCGCCGCGCGGTTGTTGGCAACCAATACATCGAGACCAGGCTCGAAGATCGGGATCTCACCCTGTTCCAGGCGTTCGATTTTGGCGGCATCCTTGTCGATGCAGACAACCTCGGTGCCGAATTCCGAGATGCAGGCTCCCGAGACGAGACCGACATAACCGGTGCCAACCATTGCAATGCGCATTCTGCGTCCTCCAGCGGGACTATAACCTTATCGGCCGCTTACGTTATTGGAATCAGGAAGCGGCGCCATAGCGCCGGATGATGTCTCGTGCCGCCTCGCCCAGGTCGTCACGTTCCAGGGCAAAGGCGATGTTGGCCTCCAGGAAACCTGCCTTGCTGCCGCAATCGAAGCGCCGGCCCTCGAAGCGCAGACCGTGAAAGGCTTGGTTGCCGATTGTCCTGGCCATGGCATCGGTCAGCTGGATCTCTCCGCCGGCGCCCTTTTCCTGGCGGTCCAGTTCGTCGAAGATCTCCGGCTGCAGGATATAGCGGCCGATAATGGAGAGGGTCGAGGGCGCCTCGGCCGGATCGGGTTTCTCAACCAGCCCCTTGGCCTTGGCCAGGCGGCCGTCGTCGCTGACAACGTCGAGAATGCCATAACGATTGGTGTCCTCGCGCGGCACGTCTTCCACGGCAACCAGATTGCCGCCGACTTCCTCGTAGGCCTCGACGAGCTGCGCCAGGCAGCCCCGCGGATGCAGCACCAGATCGTCGGGCAGGATCACGGCGAAGGGCTCGCGGCCCACCAGATTGCGGGCGCACCAGACCGCATGGCCGAGGCCGAGAGCCTCGGGCTGGCGGGTGTAGCTGATCTTGCCGGCCTCGGACATCATGCTGCTGGCAAGCTCCAACTCCGCGAACTTTCCGCGCTTCTCCAAGAACTGCATCATTTCGGAATGCTGATCGAAGTGATCCTCGATCGCCGCCTTGCCGCGGCTGGTCACGAAAATGATCTCGTCGATACCTGCGGCGCGCGCTTCCTCGACACCGTACTGAATGAGCGGCTTGTCGACGACGGGAAGCATCTCCTTGGGGATCGCCTTGCTCGCTGGCAGAAAGCGCGTGCCGAGCCCCCCGACGGGGATGACCGCCTTGCGAATGGTGCCTGTCATGGAACTGAGTACCTCATGGCGTCGCTATCAGGAAGGACGCGGCTGTATTGCCACAGGGGGCCCCGGGCGACAAGTGACACAAATGGCTCGCTGGGTTCGGGCGCCTCCAAATTCAGTGGCGCAGCAGCAGGTCCTTCGCCTCGTTCAGCTTTGCCGCCAGATAGTTCGAGCCACCGTGGTCGGGATGAAACTTCTGCATCAGGTGGCGATGGGCCTCGCGAATCGCCTCGGCATCGGCCCCCTCTTCCAAACCCAGGAGTTTCAACGCCTCCTCGCGCGACATCTGGCCCTCGCCGTTCCCGGCACCGCCACCGGCCCAGCCGCTTCTCCCCTTACCGGCGCCGTTTTGCTCGGCCCCGTCCGGCGCCTCGGCGCGCCAGTCCTCGGCCTGGGTTCGGTCGAGATAGGCCTCCAGGACAGAGGCCGACTGCGGGTCGACGCTGTGGTAGTCGCGCAGGAGTTCCCGAAGCGCCGCGAGATCGAGCTGTGAGAGAAACTGGCCGACGTAGCGCCCGTCGAGGATTTCACCGTCCAGGGCGCCGCTGTCGTGGTCCAGGGTCATTTGAAGAAACTTGGTACGCACTTCGGAGGACTGTCCGCTCGAAGGCCCACGCGCAGCTGTGGCGCGACTGAGCATTTTTCGCAACCACAACACCAAAAGCAGCATCGGCAGAAACAGTGCGATGCGCCCGCTGAAAATAAACAGAGCCCCCAAGACAACGAAGAGGCTGACCGCGCTCCACTTTGCCGCCGTCAAGACCTTGTGCGGGTCGGCGGAAACGAACCAGCGTCCGATCAGCACCAGCGCGGCGAGCAGGGCAATGCCGAGAAAGAAGTACTGCATGTCTTGCTATTTGACCTGATGTGTCAATTGCGGCACCAGGCCGCCGGTCTTGCGGCTGTAGTCGGCCAGGGCGGGACGGCCGCCGGCGGCAAAGACGGCAACGGCGGACAGCAGTTCGCGCAACTGCTTGGCGCTGCCGGCGTCGAAATTGCAGAAAGCGCCGCCGCTAAGTCGCGCGATCTGTTGGAAGGCCCGGCGCGATACCGGGTCGGCGCCTTCATGGAACATGAAGCAAGGGACGCCCAACAGGCCGAGTTCACCCGCCATATGCCCGAGATGGTCGATGTCCTCCTCCATCGCGTCGCCGACAAAGACCAGGGCGGAGACCTTCTTTTGCTCGGTCTCCTTGATGGCGCGTTTCAACACCTTGCCGATCTGGGTCCGCCCCGCGAGGCAGAATACGCTGCTCATGAAGCGCAACAGTTCCCCGGAGTTGACCACCCAGGGGCTGGCTTTGCACTCGCCGAAGCCGCGGTAGTAGATGAGCTGCACCTCCAGGCCGCCGAGAGCCTCGGTTTCCTTGAACATCTCCGCCTGCAGGTGGGAGGCCCGATCCCAGGTCGGCTCCCGGCTGGCGGTCGCGTCCATGGCAAAGACCAGGCGGCCGCGCGCGCCACTGCCCGACACCGGTGTCGCCGCCAACTTTCGCAAGAAGGTGTCCACTTCGGGTGTCGAGGATTTCTGCGGCAGCTTCGGGTCTTTCGCCATTCTCACTCGGACTCTGTATCTGGTTGTTTCCGGAGGCAAAACCGTCCGGTGTCACGCCTATAACCTAGCCCCCTGAAGCGGGGATTCCAACGTGGCACGCCGCTTGACCAAAAAAAATGCAGCATAACTGCCATCCGCTCTAGGCGGATTCGATCCAGACTGCCGTGTCGTGGAATACGGCGCCGCCTGCCGGCGGCCCGGGATCGGCGCTGATCAGCAGGTTGATACCTTGGCCCTCCTCGAAGGCGCTGTTGGGCCAGATGCTCTCCACCACCACTACGTCGGGCTGCAGGCCGTCGAAGATTTCCGCATGAATGACCAACGAGCCCTGCTTGTTGCCGAGGCGCAGGCGCGCGCCGTCCGCCACCCCCAGGTCGGCCGCCGCTTGCGGATGAATCAGCACCGTCGGCCGCTGCTCGCGCTTCTTGGAACCCGGTGTCTCGGTGAAGGTGGAATTGAGGAAGGAGCGCGCCGGCGCCGCCACCAGGCGGAAAGGCCGCTCCGCATCGGACTGATCGTAGCCGGGATTGTGGCCCGGCAGCGCCGGCATGGCCGCGAAGGCGCGACCGTAGGCCGCCCAGTCCGGCTTGAAGTGGAAGCGCTTGTCGGCATGGCCGAAGCCGTTCAGGAAGTGCATCTCCTCAAAGGACTTCACGCAGTCGTGCCAGTGTGCCGCGTGGACAGTTTCCGCGTCCGGCAGACCGGAGGCCTTCAGGGTCGCGTCGATCATTTCCCAGGTGCCCATATTGAACCCCGGATGCTCTGCGCCCAAGCGTTCGGCGAGGCCGCAGATCACTTCGTGATTGCTGCGACAGTCCGGCAAGGGATCGATCACCGCCTTGGTCACCTGAAGATAGGTGTGACCGCCGGCGACGTAGATATCGTCATGCTCCAGGAAAGTCGTGGCGGGCAGCACGATGTCGGCCATGGCCGCCGTCTCGGTCATGAACTGTTCGTGCACGCAGGTGAAGAGGTCCGGGCGGGCGAAGCCTTCGGCGACCTTGGCCGAATCAGGACAGACCACCATGGGGTTGGTGTTCTGGATGAACAGCGCGGTGACCGGCGGCCCCTCGCCCAGGTCGCGCGGATCGCCGGTGAGGATCGGTCCGATGCGCGACTGGTCGAGCAGACGCGTCGATTTATCTTTCACATCGAGGCCCTGGATGAGGGTCTCGTCGAGGCCGTAGATGGTCCCCTGGCCCTGCATGGCGCCGCCGCCGGGGTACTGCCAGGCGCCGGTCACCATCGGCAGGCAGGTCACGGCGTGCACCGCGGAGACGCCGTTGCGGGCCCGGGAAAAACCGTAGCCGACCCGGATGTAGCTGCGCTGCGTCTGGCCATAGAGCCGGGCGAAGGCGACGATCTCCTCCTCGCCGAGGCCGGTGATCCCGGCTGCCCAGGACGGCGTACAGGCGGCGAAGTGGGCCTCCAGTTCGCTATCCCAGTCGCTGAATTTTTCCAGGTAGGCGCGGTCGGCGAAACCCTCGGCGAGCAAAATCCCGATCACCGCCGCGGCCAGCGCGCCGTCGGTGCCCGGCTTCAAGGCCAGATGAATATCGGCCTGGGCCGCCGTGCCGGTGCGGTAGGGGTCGACCACCACCAGCTTGGCCCCGCGTGCCTTACGGGCCTTGGCGATGTGGGTCATCACGTTGACCTGGGTGCTGACCGGATTGCCGCCCCAGACCACCACCAGGTCGGACTGTGCGATCTCGCGCGCGTCGGTGCCGCGGCGGGCGCCGACGCCGGCGTTCCATCCGGTCGCGACCAACTTGGTGCAGATCGTCGAGTTCTGCCGTGAGTAGCGCTTGGCATGGCGCAGTCGCTCGATGCCGTCGCGCTGCACCAGCCCCATGGTGCCGGCGTAGAAGTAGGGCCAGACCGTCTCGCTGCCGTAACGCTGTTCGGCCTTCAACAGGGCCTCGGCCACATCATCGAGCGCCCGATCCCAGGAAATCTCTTCAAAGGCCTGGCGGCCCTGGCCGCGTTCGCCGACGCGGCGCAGCGGCGCGGTCAGGCGGTCCGGGTGATGCACCCGCTCGGCATAGCGGGCGACCTTGGCGCAGACCACGCCGTCCGTATAGTCGTTGTCACGGGCCCCGCGCACCTTGCCGATCTGCGTGCTCGACAGGCGTTCAACCTCCAGGGCGCAAACGCTCGGGCAGTCGTGCGGACAGGTGGAATGGACGAAAACCGGCTCGGCTGAACGGTCGAGGGGCATAAAGGAGCTATCCGTGGCTGAAGAACTGTCAACCGATCCTACATGCCGCCTCCCTGGGCTTCAATCGGGCTCGCGCGGCTTGGCGGCACGGCCCAGCCAGAGCAGGCAGCCCGGCAGGCCGGCGACGAGCAACCCCAAGCCAAAGAGCACGGAGACCGCCACGGCGTGATCGCTGTCCAAGCCGACAAAGCCGAGCATGATCACGCTGGCGCCTTCCCGCACGCCCCAGCCGGCAAAGGACACCGGTATAAAGGTGATGAGGATGATGGCCGGCACCACCGCCAGCGCTTCCACCAAATCCAGCCCCGTCCCGAGGCCCTGGGCCAAGGCCAGCAGCGCCAGCACGGAGAGGACCTGCGCCGCCGCGGAAAGCAGCAGCAGGTAGAGCGATAGCGGTTGAGCCAAAAGTACCCGACGGGTATCCGCCGCCATGGCGCCCAGGAGATCCAGCGTCGCCCCGACCATCCGCAGGGGCCGCAGGCGATCGACGAATCCTCCCGGCAAGCGGTCGAGGAGGCAAAGCACGAGCAGGCCGGCGGCCAGTACCGGCAGGGCGGCGAGCAGCAGCAGGCGCAGCGCCGGCTGGTCGAGAAGGTCGCCGAGCCAGAAAACGCCGGCGGCCACCATGATCACCAGGGCGATGAGCCCGGTCATGCGCTCCAGCATCACGCCGATAAAGGCGCGGTCGAATGCGAAACCCTGGCGCGTGAGCTGCCAGATGCGTACCGCGTCGCCACCGATCGAGGTCGGCAGCACCTGGGTAAAGAAACTTCCGATGAGCATCAGCGAAGTGGCGCGGCCAAGCGGCAGCGGGCTGCCGATGGCCTTCATCACCAAGGACCAGCGCAGGGCGGAAACCAGGGCGATACCCAGCAGGCTGGCGACGGCCCCCAGCCCGGCCCAGAACGGCAGGGAGAGGAGCAAACCTCCCACCGCCTGCAGATCGACCGATCGCCCGACCAGGAACAGCAGGCCGAGCGAGATCAGCAGCTTCAGCGCCAGTCCCCAGGAACGCAAAGCGCCCTTGGACTCTCCCGCCGGCTTATCCAGGCAGGTCGAGGTCAAGAGGCCATCCCGGGGCACCTTTGCGGCCAGACGGCCGGCAGGCTCACCGTTTCCGCAGTCACCACCATGACAAACTCCCGCACACGCGCGTTTTCGGGGCCATGATGCCGCCGCAGAGGTAAAGAAAACCTCAGCATGAATAAACTATGAAGAAGAGCGAAGGAGGCTCCCGGCTTCAGCGCCCCTTCATAGCCGCCCAGTCGTCGTCGCTGAGCGCCTCCATGAGGCTGAACTGCCCGGCGCCCTTCAGCCACTCGCCGCCGTCGATGGTGACCACTTCGCCGGTGATGTAGCCGGACTGCGCGGCCAGAAGAAAAACGGCGAGGTTTGCCAGCTCGATATGCTCGCCGACGCGGCCCAGGGGGATCTTGTTCATCCAGGCGCGGTTCATTTCCTCGTTGGGCACCAGGCGCGACCAGGCGCCCTCGGTCGGGAAGGGCCCCGGCGCGATGGCGTTGAGGCGAATGCCCCGCCCGCCCCACTCCACCGCCAGGGAGCGGGTCATGGCCAGCACCCCCGCCTTGGCCATGGCCGAGGGCACCACATAGGGCGAACCGCTTTCGGCATAGGTCGCGACGATGGAGAGCACGTTGCCGGGATGCCGGTCGGCCAGCCAGCGCTTGCCGCAGGCCAGGGTCACATAGGCGGTGCCGTGCATGACAATGGCGAGCACCGCGTCCAGGGCCCGCGGCGAGAGAGTTTCGCTGCGGGCCAGAAAATTGCCGGCGGCGTTGTTCACCAGGGCGTCCAGGGGCCCCTCTTCCCAGATCGCTTCGACCAAGGCGTCGACCTGGGCGGGATCGCGCAGGTCGCAGGGGATCGCCCGGGTGCGGCCGGGAAAGTCGCCGTCGAACTCGGCCCGGGTTTCCTCCAGCACCGCTTCGCGCCGGCCGCAGATCACCAGTTGGGCGCCCAGTTCCAGCAGCCGCCGGCCCATGGACTTGCCGAGGCCACTGCCGCCGCCGGTGATCAGAATACGCTGGTCTTGCAGGAGATCGCTCTGGAACATGGAAACTGGCCTCTCAGGACATAAACCTATCGGAGTTTAGTACCGCCCCCGGCCCCCTTTGGCTATGCTGGCCGCAACAATCGGAAACTCCTTCAGGGTACTGGAACGCCCATGCTGACCAAGGCGGCGAGCTACGAGGAAATGACGGCGGCGTTCCGCTGGCAGATCCCCGAACACTACAACATCGGCGTCGATGCCTGCGACAAGTGGGCGGGAAGCGACCGCCTGGCCCTCATCCACCTCGCCGACGACGGCCGCGAGACACGCTACAGCTTCCGCGACATGAGCCGCCTCTCCAACCGCTGCGCCAACGTGCTGGAGACCCAGGGCGTCGATGAAGGCGACCGGGTCGCCATCCTGCTGGCCCAGGGGCCGGAGACCGCCATTGCGCACCTGGCGACCTACAAGCTGGGCGCCATCGCGGTGCCGCTGTTCACGCTGTTCGGCGCGGAGGCCTTGCAGTTCCGCCTCGCCAACTCCGGCGCCCGGGTGTTGATCACCGACCAGAGCGGTCTCGCCAAGATCGAGGCGATCCGCGACGAGTTGCCGGCGCTGGAGACCGTCATCTCCATCGACGGCGGCCCCGCGCTGGACTGGCATCAACTCCTGGAGCGCGCCTCCGACGGCTTCCTGCCGGTCGACACCCTGGCCGACGACCCGGCGCTGATCATCTACACCTCCGGCACCACCGGGCCGCCAAAGGGCGCGCTGCACGCCCAGCGCGTCCTGCTCGGTCACCTGCCGGGGGTCGAGATGCCGCAGAACTTCCTGCCCCAGCCGGGCGATCTGTTCTGGACCCCGGCGGACTGGGCCTGGATCGGCGGACTCTTGGATGTCCTGCTGCCGGCCTGGCATCACGGCGTGCCGGTGCTGGCCCACCGCTTCGCCAAGTTCGATCCGGAGAAGGCGTTCAAGCTGCTGGCCGACTACGGCGTGCGCAATTCCTTCCTGCCGCCGACGGCGCTGAAGATCATGCGCACGGTGACGCGACCGGCCGAGCGCTGGCAGACCAAGCTGCGCTCCATCGGCAGCGGTGGCGAAACCCTCGGCGCCGAAATGCTCGACTGGGCGCAGGAGGCCTTGGGCGTCACCGTGAACGAGTTCTACGGTCAGACCGAGTGCAACCTCGTGGTCTCCAACTGCGCCGAGATCATGGCCGTCAAGCCCGGCTCCATGGGCCGCCCGGTGCCGGGCCACCGCGTCGCCGTCATCGACGAGGCCGGCAACGAGCTACCGGCCGGAGAAGCCGGCACCATCGCCGTGCAGCGTCCCGACCCGGTGATGTTCCTGGAGTACTGGCGCAATCCGGAGGCCACGGCGGCGAAGTTCCGTGGCGACTGGCTGATGACCGGCGACCAGGGCATGGCAGACGATGACGGCTACCTGCAGTTCGTCGGGCGCGACGACGACGTCATCACGTCAGGCGGCTACCGCATCGGCCCCGGCGAGATCGAGGACTGCCTGATCAAACACCCCGCCGTGGCCCTGGCGGCGGCGGTCGGCGTGCCCGACCCGATCCGCACCGAACGGGTGAAGGCTTTCATCGTGCTGAAGCAAGGAAACGAAGGGAACGAGGATCTGGTGCGCGAAATTCAGGACTTCGTGAAGACCCGCCTCGCCGCGCACGAATACCCGCGCGAGGTCGCCTTCGTCGAGGCCCTGCCGATGACCGCCACCGGCAAGGTCATCCGCAAGGCGCTGCGGGAAGACGTCAGTCCAAAAAACAGTTCCGCAGACTAGCGCCCGGCCAGCCCCCGCTATTCTGCCGACCGATGGTACGCGGCTCTTCCATGTGACGCTTTGACCGTCGCAGGGGCCCAGAGCCTGCATTACCATGTCATTCGGCCGGTCACTGTCGAAATCCGGGAACCGGCCAAAATGCCTTTGACATCTGGACCAACTGAACATGAGCAAGCTTCCTCCAACATCGGCGGCGGTCGAGAGGCCTGCGGCAGCGGGATCATCGGCCGGCACCACATTGCCGATCGCCGAAGATCACGCTTGGCATGCGATAGAGACGCCTGAAGTTCTGATTGGCCTTGAAACGAATGCCGACGGGCTGTCAGAAGACGAAGCGCAGCGGCGACTGGGGATCTATGGCCCCAACCGGCTGCCGAAAGGCGCCACCCGCAACGCGCTGCTGCGGTTCCTTGTCCAGTTCCACAACCTCCTGATCTATGTCCTCCTGGCAGCCGGAGCACTCGCGGCGGTGATCGGCCACGTCGTCGACGCCCTGGTGATCCTCGCCGTCGTCGTGATCAATGCCGTGATCGGCTCCATCCAAGAGGGGCGCGCCGAGAAGGCGCTTGAGGCGATTCGCAGCATGATCGACCCGCGCGCCTCGGTCATTCGGGCTGGGCGGCGCATGACAGTCAACGCGGATTGCCTGACAATCGGCGACGTCGTACTGCTCGAGGCAGGCGACCGGATCCCTGCAGACCTGCGCCTGATCAAGGCGCGGAACCTGCGGCTGGACGAGGCAATTCTGACCGGCGAGTCGGTCCCTGTCGACAAGTCCGTGGCGCCGGTGGAGGCCGCCGCACCACTGGGCGACAGATTCTGCATGGCCTATTCCGGCACCTTCGTCGCCGCAGGCCAGGGCACCGGCGCGGTTGCTGCGACGGGGGCAGCCACGGAA
>PJEL010004241.1_pt1 | contig 11952 bp, 11 predicted proteins | sample 1853271 | NCBI WGS metagenome assembly PJEL01 (sample SAMN08108733, study PRJNA415343) | Invertebrate metagenome, whole genome shotgun sequencing project. | host: Globobulimina | place: Sweden: Gullmar Fjord | collected 2015-08 | reverse complement strand
TTAAAAGCAGGCCGAGGCAATGAAGTTTTTGGTTTTGCACCAGCTTTAATGCCGTATTACCATTCTTTACGAAATATGTTTCCCTTGAAGAACACAGGTTCCGAAATGGCCGAAACCTTTAATGTATGGTTCTGGGGTGGTATATTCGGAGGTGTTGCATGTGTAATAGCCCTCCTTGGAGCGGATATAATCCTTCAGATTATTGAAGTGGTTGAAGGTTCTAAGGGTGAATAACAATGTCTTTCTAAGAAATATCCCCCTCGTACAAAAACCTTTCCACAGCGAAGGCATTTAAATTTGAAGTTGGCATTACGACTTGATGTTTTACGAAAGTTTGCAGGCCATTCAATTATTTGAAGGTCGTAGTTATTTGCATATTCTAATATCCAGTTTCTTAACATTATGCCTTAACAAACCAGATAGAAAAATTATCTGCTTCCTTAAAATTTTCTAAGTTTTTAAATGCACCAATAAGACCTCCGAACGATACTTGAGTATTTCCTGAATATACCCCAATAACTTTACCGTTTAAAACAGTTCCTTCGGAACCTTTAGTCTCTCCGATTTGATACCGAATTGTATCACCAACTTTAAAATTGTCCCGTTCGTCAAATTGATAAACGTCAAGTTCCAAGTCAGGACTATGGATTCTCAAAACGTTATCAAAATGACTGGTTACCTTTTCAATTTTTGATGTTTTCATTATGATTTAAACCTAATTGATTCAGATCTCTAAGCTACTTCCTTTTTTCAAAATTTTAAGTAGCGTAGACAAATCCAAGATTTAAAAGAATCTGTGATTCGGGTAACATTTTATTGCATACATAAAATGGACTCAAAAGCTAAATCGAGGGAAGAGCGAAGAGCTCGCCTACTAAAACAAAGACAACGAGAATCTCCTAAAGATAAAGTTGATGAAGGGTCTACTGAAGTTAAGGATATTTTGGAAAGTTTGAAAAGGAGAAAAAGCAAAGTTGAAAAAGTTCGTCAAAAACATCTAAAACGCCCAGAGCTTGATAGAGTTGAGTTTACTTATCCTCAAGAAAGCGATGACCCAGGCCTAATTGGTGTGAAGTATTATTATCCCGACGAAGACGACTTCAATTTAAAGAATTTACCAATTCAAAAACGTCCGTGGCCAGGTGGTCGTAAATATTACAATGATGCTATGGAATATCGTCCAAAAGCAGTTTATGATTATGTACAAACACATTTTCTTGATTATTTTAACAACAGGGGGATTGAGAGTCCTTTTTCTCATTCAGCTAAAAATATTGACAGAACTTCAGCAGAAGTATGTGACTTTGGAAAAGATATTCAATTACAACCACATCAAAAGTTCGTAGGATCATTTGTATCAAGTTTAACTGATTTTGGGTCATTGTTACTATGGCATAAGCTAGGGTCTGGGAAAACTGCGTCGAGTATCGCAATTGCCGAATCTAACAAAGGTATGTTTCTTGAAGATGGAGAATGGGAAATGAAAGATGGTTCTAGAGTTCCAAAGAGACTAATTGGGAATCGTACTGGTATTCGCCATGAACCTTGTCATATTACTGTTGTTGTACCTGCTGCGACTATTTCCCAATATGAATCGGAAATTCGTGGAAAGATCGAAAATGGACATCTTAAATCATTCAGTGGTGCTTGTGTTATTTACTCACAAGATATGGAACGTAGTGGGAAGGATTACCGAGTATTTCGTCAGTTCTACACTGGCCATTTTAGAAAATCAGATGATGGTGTTATGCAACCATGGTCACAAGCTATGATTGAACTAAAGTCAACTGAACGTGAACTTTCTAAGAAAAACGAAGATAAGAATAGACTTATTGAAGAACTTAAAAATGCGAGCGAAGAAGAATTTACTCAACTTTCTGTTTATGAATCCAAGTTAAATGAAGATATTGAAGAACTCGAAAAGAATCATAAAAAATGGGAATCCATCATCAATGACTCAATCCATAATGTTTACTATATTCTTGGTCAAGAAAGCTTCCTTAATGCTGTAACAAATTCTAAAGAAATTGGCGTTCGACCAAATGGGAAGAAAATTAAGAACTACGTAGCGAGTAATTATATCTTGGGAAAAGAATACAATCTTAAAAAGAAACTTCTTCCTCACCCTGATTGCTTTCATTCAAAGAAATCAGTATTAATTATTGATGAACCTCAGAAACTAACCAGTGAAGGAGGTACTAATTTCCTTCGGTTGTACAACACACTTAACTTTTATGCACGCGATCCTGTAACCGGTGAACCTCGTATGAAAGTTATTTTACTAACTGCAACCCCAATTTACGATAACCCACACGAAGCTTCTTTGATGATTAACTTTCAACGTCCTCGTATTCCATACCCAATGGCACGATTCACATTCGAAAAATTCTTCATCGACAGATCAAACAAAGATGATGTCAAGATGAAAAATGTACTACTTTACCAATACCTTTCTTCTGGGTATGTAAGTTATTCACAAGGAGCTAATCCAAAAGGTTTCCCTGTGCGTCGTAACATTATCCAACTTCATACTATGGAAGCAAATCAGTTAGAAGGTTATAAAAATGCTCTTAGATATGATGTTTCAGCAGATAGTACTAGTGATGATGTTATTAATAATTCTTTGAAGTATCACGACAAGGCTTATAAACAAGCGGATGATGATAATCAAAAGGGTCGTTATTTGTTTTCTCGTCAAAACTGTAATATTAGTTTTCCTATTTCAGATGGTGGTCGTATTAGAAGAGACGACGCTAAAAAAGACTTGAAAAAAAGTGAAAAGAAAGGCCAGGTCGAAATGTCGGAATTGTTCAATAACAAATTAGGGGTTTACAGTGGTAACAATTTGTTACAACAATTCAAACTATGGAGTAAGAAGTTTCATTTCATCATTGAAAAAATCATTGAGTCTTCGAAAAAAAATGAAGGTCCTATTGTAGTCCATAGTGAATGGGTTCCTTATGGAATTTTACCGATGATTAAGGTACTTGAAGCAATTGGTTGGAACATTTTGTCTAAGGAAATCGACGATTCTTCTGCCGAACAAATTGCAAAGAGTACCAAAAGAATAAGAGAAGAACGTTCAAAAAGATCTAAACTTTCTTACGGAAATGTTGCTGTTTGGAGTAACACTGCTCAAACAGCTTTAAATCTGCATAAATTCAAGGACTATAACGCTAAAGTTCAGAAACTTTTCAATGACAAGGAAAATACCAATGGAGATGTTATCAAAGTCATTTTCATTACAGTAAACGAAGGTGTATCCTTCAAGAGAGTAAGTCAACTTCATGTAACAGCTCCATGGTGGAATGAATCTAAAACTGAACAGATTATTGGAAGAGGTTTCCGTTTCTGTTCACATGCAGATCTTCCGATCGATCGTCAATACGTAGATGTTTATTACCATTGTTCAGTATTACCTACATTTGATAACTATCCGGCTATTGATGTTAACATTGCTATAGAATTAGCTAAAGAACTTCTCAAGAATAAGGGTATTGTTCCACCAAGAAACGGTATTAACTTTAAGGATCTTGCTAGATTGTCTATTGAACAAAAAGTATATATCACATCACGTCGTAAAACCAACATTAATGTACAGTTTGAAAAGGCGCTAAAGGAAACCGCAGTTGATTGTCATTTAAACCAGTTCGGTAATTTGGTTAGATTTGAAGAATTTATTAATACAAGATTGAGGGTTGATGACAATAAATTAAAACAAACTGATAAAGTTCTTTACGATCGTAGTATTAATAAGTACTACAAGTACAATTATGAAACAGATACTCTTGAAGATCTTCATTTAGTCACATTTTATTTAGAAGATAAGTCACCACGCCCAGTTTGGCCACCATTGATTGGTTCAATTGAAGGAAAGGTTAATACAGGAACTAGGTGGAAACAGTATTTATCTGACAAACCTCTAGTTGTGAATCCAGATGTAACACTTTGTTCAGTAATTGTGACTGAAGATATTAAGAGTTTCAATGAAGTTGCGGATATGAATTTCAAGGAACTAATGGAATATGCTATCAAAGAAAGAGGTGAAGAACTTAATACTTGGTTATATTTCGAAGATCAGCGAATTCGTAAAGAACTATTTGAAGTGTTATCAGGAATGCTTGGCCTTTCAGAAGGTGAAGGGACTGAACGGTTAAAAGAATTATTAGTTGAAGATGTATTAAATAATGAAAAAGTTATTCAGGGGACTGCGCTTAATGACCAATTAGCTGAGTTATCAATAGCTACGAAAGATACTGGTTTAAAACAAGTTATTAATGAAAAATTAAAAACTAAATTTCTGAAACCAAAACCAATGACAAAGATGGAAATGTTAAAGGCAAAGGAACGTTATAGACGATTGTTCTTTGTAACTGATGCTAAATCAGTTCATTACGAAACAATGAAAGATGAACTAATTTCTAAAGGTTGGGAAGAAGACGTAGTTTCAAAATTGAATCCAATTGATGTTGAATCAATTCATATGGATATGAAATATAAGGAACGTGAAGAAAATGTAATTGGAACTACTAAAGATAAGCGAGTAATCAAAAGACGTTCAAAAAAACGAAATGAATAACTCATCACACCGTTGCGTTCAAAGTTCAAACTAAATTTTCAAAAATTTATTGTCCCTAGGGACATAAAAGTCTCAATAACATAACAAATAATATTCTTGTCTTTTTTTAAATATGTCAAAAACATTCAAGAAAGTTGCTCTAAAACAATTGGATGAGTTAAAGAGTATCTTAAACAAACATGGATACAAAATGGGGGCAAACCCGAAAGACAAGACTGTTTATATTAAAGACAAAGATGGTAATAAATTTTCTCTTGATAATCTTCCAGAAGAATTTGGTTTTCAATTAGAATCTACTAAAATGACTAAATTGGCAGATGGTGGGGAAATGGAAGATGGGTGGGTTAAAGTTGAGGAATACGTTAGCCCTAAACCAGCAGCACGCAGTCCCAGAAGTCCTAAACGCAAAAGTCCTAAACGCAAAAGTCCTAAACGCAGAAGTCGTTCACCTAAGAGAGTAACCCGTACTAAAACTGAAACAGGTTCAGTGTATTCAAGCAGTACTCTCAGAACTTGGGATGCTCCGCAAATTGCAAGTTTTTTGATGAATGAGGCTGAAAGTTATGAAGCTGTTCTTGAATGTGTGCTAAGAGAAGTCCAGCAGAAAGAAGGAACTGAAGCTAAGGCAGTGGCAGAATCTATTAAGAAAATTATTGGAAGTATTGGAGTTGGACCTGATTTGGGTGTTGCTTCTAAAGGTGAAATTGATGAAGACGAAGAAGAATATGAAGAAGAATTTCAAGTTACGCGTACTTCGCCTAAACAAAGAAGTCCTTCGCCTAAAAAGTCTGAGGGAGATAAAGATAAATTTGAAGAATTAATGGAAAAATATCACAAAAAAGCAAAAGAGAAGAAACCAACTGCTTCACTTGTTGATAAGTTAACAAGAATGGCTGAAAAATTGAGGATTGATGAAGAAACTCTTGAAGATGAATACGATTTTTATGGCTTCGGCCGCGCAAGTCGTAAGTCTAATAGAAGAAAGTTCAGCCGTCGCAAGGGCAAACGACGTGTGGGCAAGAAAGTTCGCAGAAAGAGTGCCTTGAGAAAAACCCGCAAATTCTCTAAAGCTAAGAAAGTTTACCACAGACCACGTAAAGCTTTAAGATCCCGTACTTTCGGATCCCCTTTCGCCGCTGGATCTTCGGGTTCAATTTATGGTCTTCAGGATGGGCCAGTTTGGCCGGGTGTTTTTCCTATGGGCCTAAACGTACGAGGAGCAGGAGCTAATATTTTGAATGTTGAACGTGGCTATAGACTCTTCGGAGCTAAAAGTCGCACAAGAAAACGTCGTTATAGTGGTAAGAAACTTAAACCACGTCGTATGAAATTTAAATCAGGACAAAAAGTTCGTAAAAGACGAAGTTATGGGGTTTTTAAACCTCCGAGTCCTTTGACAATTGTTTAAAGCTTAGGCAAAAATTATACTGTTTAGTTAAATGGCATTAACTAAACAGAAAATGATCAGTTCAACATTTTCAGAACAACAGGAATACGACTATTTATTCAAAGTATTATTAATCGGAGATAGTGGTATTGGAAAATCAAGTTTGCTACTTAGATTTGCAGATGACGGGTATAATGAGGGATATATTTCAACTATAGGAGTTGATTTCAAAATTAGAACCATAAACATGGGAGAAAAAGTCATTAAATTACAAATATGGGATACCGCTGGACAAGAACGATTTAGGACTATAACTAGTAGTTATTACCGGGGTGCTCACGGGATTATGGTAGTATTTGATTTAACAGACGAAAGTTCTTTCAAAAATGTCGAAAAGTGGTTTATAGAAATAGACCGTTATGGAAATGACCAAGTTTGTAGAATTTTAATTGGGAATAAGGCAGATCTTACTAACAAAAGAGTTGTAAGTAGAGAACGAGCTGAAACTTTTGCTATACAAAACGGAATGGAATATATAGAAACTAGTGCGAAAAAAAATCATAATGTGAATTTAGCCTTTGAAGCTATTGTCCGTAATATTAAATTTGGTATGTATCATAATTACCCAGAAACTAGACCCAGTATGCAGGTCATGAAGGAATCTATTAAATTGCATAAAGAATCATGGATACCAAAACATTTTCAAACAGATAAATGCTGTTAAAGCGAACGACCGAACTTTATAAAAGGTATTCCCTAACTTTATGGTGAGCATTATGGGGAAGACCACACATATCATGATTTGCATGAATGGCTTTAAATCCTGCATCAAATGCTGCTTGAACATTAGGATGTTGATCGTCAAATAAAATGATTCGTTCAGGTTCTACACTGTACTTTTCAGCCAAAGTTCTCAAATGTTTGACTTTGGTTGAAGAAACTGCATTTTCTAAACAGTCTCGACTAGTAAAGGAACATTTAAATTTTTCTCCGTGATAAAAATCGTCAATAAAATCAGCTTCATCTAATCCTAATTCACGAAGTTTGATATCAGAATACCAGGGAGTCGGTCTAGCAGTTACGATAGCAATTTTACAATTATGGTCTTTGCAAGTTTTTACAGCGTTAGCTGCTTGTTCCAATCCACAAGTTAATGTATGATCTAAATCAAATGCACAAACGCACCCTCTGTCACCCAGGGCAATTGGTTTTTCAATATTTTTGAAATAACCTTTGTAGCCAGCGAAACAAATAATACCTAATATCAAAATAAATAATACTATAGCCACATGAAGGTAATTCATTTAAGGAATAATATATAAATATCTGTAAACATGGAACGTAAAGACGACATTGATAAAGTGTCTGAATATATCGCTGAAGATCCAGACCTAGTCAGGAATTGCATTGTTCAAAATTATACGACTAAACAATTTAGTCGTGATTATGATATATGTGACCCAGATCCTGATTGGGAATCTGGTCGTCGCCAAGGATCTACTAATCCTGAACTCCCCAATTTTTTTCAAACCATTTACCATGCCGGAACACCGAGTCAGTTTTATCGTTATACAGTCCCCCCAATTTTTACACCAATTGAGAATTTCGAAGGTTCTAAACTTATTGGTCCAATGGCGGAAAAGGGATACGTGATTAATGACCAAACATTGAGTAAAACATTTCATTATCTTTTTGACACATTCAAAAAAGGTATTTACGTCCAGATCAAAGAAAATACAATTAAAGTGTATTTACCATTTAGCAACACCAATTATCGAAACGATTGGGGTGGGAATCTCAAAACCGATCCAAAATTGAAAACAACCCCAGTTAAACTTCAAGAACGCAATTTCCGTGATTTTACAAAAGAATATGAATTCAAAACAATGGTCAACAGAGATACTAATCGTTGGTATGCTAATTACTGTATCTTCCGTAACACTATTTACAAAAACTCACCACTTCGTTTCAAAGATGACGAGGGTGATAAATCTATTGTAAACTTCCTAGAACTTCTTACTCGGGTTTGCGAAGAACGTAAAGTCCCAGATGTATGCTTTTTCATAAGCCCGAGGGATTATCCAGTCCTTAGGAAAGATCTTGACCATCCGTACAAATTACTCTATCCAGAAGGGGAAGTTCCAAATTTAGCTGGAAAATTTCCACTTAACAAGGGTATGATCCCCATTTTCACACAAAGTATTACAAATGAATACAATGAATTACTTATTCCAACAGATGATGATATCGTTGGACTACTTTGTGGATCTTCAACTACATTTTATCAACGTGATTGGTCTGCTAAAAAAACTAAAGCAGTTTTTCGTGGGTCAGCAACTGGGTGTGGAGTAACTGCTAAGTCTAACCCTCGCCTTAAATTAATTGATCTTTCGCGTGAATACCCAGATCTTATAGATGCTGAACTCACAGGTCTTAATGCTAAACTCAAAGTTGACCCTGTATCTGGTTACATAGATATCATTGACAAGCGTAAATATAAAAAGGGTTCGTACATGGATACACGTGACCAAGCGCGATTCAAATATGTCATTCATCTTCAAGGTCACGTAGCAGCTTTCAGATTGACACGTGAACTTAGTTACAGTAGTTTGATTATTAAAGTTGATAACCCATGGAAAACTTGGTACTCTGATGAACTTGTAGGATATAGTCCATTCACCAGTGAATCAGAAGTTTATGACAAAGCCCATTATGTTTTGGTTAAGTCAGATCTTTCTGATTTGGTTGATGTAATTCGTTGGTGTAAACAGCATGACAAAGAATCTCATGCAATTGCTAAACGAGGTTATGAATTTTGGAAATCCCATTTTAAATCTCCAGACTACATGTTTGATTATATGCAAAAACAATTGACAAACATTGCTAAAAATTCGTCAACTGGTTCGAGGTCTCGTGGAATCGTAATTATTCCATTTAGAGATGACAAAGAACATAGGCGTCAGAAACAACTGGATAAAATTTCAAAATTCATTGAAGAAGATCTTAATATTGATTATGATGTAATCGTACAAGAAGATGAAAAACTTTTCAATCGTGGGTTGTTACTTAATAACGGTTATCTAAAACATCGTGATAATTATGACTATTTCATTTTTCATGACGTAGATTTAATTCCGGATGAAGACCTAATTAAATATTACAGTGAATACCCAGAAGTTCCAGTTCATTTATGTTATAGAGGAAATCGTTATTCAGTTAAAGAAGGTAATAAACCTTCTTTCATTGGAGGAATTTTGAGTATTAATCGTTATGATTTTGAAGCTGCAAATGGATTTCCAAATGATTTTTGGGGTTGGGGTGGGGAAGATGATGCTCTTTATAGAAGATTAAAACGTCAAGGAATTGAAGCTGTTTATCCACCTGAAGGATCAGTTACTGATCTAGAAGGTAATACTATAGAGGAAAAAATGGAAATTCTTAGAAACACCAAAGCAAAAAATATGACAAAAAGAGAACAACTTCAAGATGATAACCGAAACTGGTTCAGAAACGGACTCACAAGCCTTGAATAATTAAATAAAAACTCTTCGAGTGTTAACGAATCGCGGTGCGATTCTTTTAATCGTGACAACTTTACAAACATAAAATTGTCATGATCTTTAGGCGAATCGTATTTCTTTAACGTCTAGTCTTCATCTTTACGGAGTAAACTCCTCCATTCTTCTTAACGAAATACATGTAACCCTTAGTTCTTCTAATTTTTCCGACCTTGGTTTTGCGCTTAGTATTCTTATTCATTTGCGTAACATCACCGTTTCCTTTAACATAGTAAAGATTAGCAGTAAAGTTAGGGTACTTATTGATTTCCCCTACTTTGGTATGTTTGCGCTTTGATGATTTAGATCTTCTTCTACGGCGGCGAGTTTTTGAACGAGAACTTCTGCGTCTACGAGGTCTTGAAAACCGGTACATTTACTATTAATATACATTATTTTTTCTTGTTTGAAGAATACTTTCGGTGAAGTCTTTTAACTGTTTGACCAAAATGTTTTTGAGGGTTTTTGTGATTCCACGCATCTTTAAGAACTTTTCTAGAATCTTTATGTTTAAGAAATGCTTCCCAGGTCATACGATTTTTACTGGTATTACGTTTATGACTAGAACGTTTTCCACTAGAACGTTTTCCACGACTAGTTCGTCTTTTACTGGTTCTTTTAGTTTTACTACCTTTTCGAGGCATTTAATTAACACTTTCAAAAAATTAAAAACTTAAAAACTTAAGAACTCGTGATCTAATAAAATAAATATGACATCAATTACTGGATTTACAGGACGTGCTGGAGCTGGAAAAGACACAGCTGCTAGTACTATTCCCAATGTTACAAATTTAGCTTTTGCAAAACCTTTGAAGGACGCTGCCAAAATACTTTTCGATTTTACAGATGAACAACTTTACGATCCCATTCAGAAAGAAGAAGTTGATCCAAGATGGGGTAAAAGCCCTAGACAAATTTTACAATGGTTAGGAACCGACGTTTTACGTAACCAGTTCAGAGAAGACTTCTTTTTAATTAACATGAAGTGTCGACTTGATAGATTAAGTGGTAACATAGCAATAACTGATGTAAGATTTGATAATGAAGCAGAATTAATTCGTAAGGAAGGCGGGGAAGTTATTAAAATAGAAAGACCCCAAACAGAAGGTTCAGGAACTCAACATACGCAACATGCAACGGAACAAGGCATTTCCCCTAACTTAGTTGACCGAGTAATTACTAATGATAGTACTGTGCAAAACCTAAACGAAAAGATTAACGGATTATAAAAACGGATTATAAAAACGGATTATAAAAACGGATTATAAAAACGGATTATAAAAACGGATTATAAAAAACGGATTATTAAAACGGATTATTAAAACGGATTATAAAAACGGATTAAAAAAGTTGCAATAAGTAAATGAAATCTACCAAAAAACTGTTTTATGTCGCATTAATTGTGGGGATTCTTTATTTTATTTCCAGTAAACAAAGTATGTCTGAAGCTTTTGGAAATATATCCCGTCCAGCTGTCCCTGCTGGACTCTATGGACCTTCGGGTTCTATGAAACCTTCTGGATTGCCACAATATTATGAAACTCCAGCTGGAAGCCCGTTATTTTATGGAAAACAAGAAGGATTATTGAATCAGCTTAATAACCCAACTCAAATTCATCACATGCCTCAACATACTGGACCTAGTCCATATCAATACCCTATGTTGAATTACGGAGTTGGCCCACAAGCAGCTAATGTTACTGATACTGTTTTAAATACTCCTGAGGGTGTTTTTATGAAAGACCCTGTTCTTCGTACACCAACTGCCAACAATCCATTTATGAATGTTATGCCATTGGATTATGGCGCACCGCCAATTTTTGATAATTACAATCGTTATGAAAAGGTCAATTACCCTACTCCTGATTCTCAACATATTCGTGAAGAAGTTGAATCAGAATTTGAACGTGGGCTTTATCAAAATGCAAACGGAAGATTGTGGGACCGAACCAATTCACAAAGACAGTTTGTTTCACAACCAGTTGGATCAGTTCCAAACGATCAAGGTGAATTCGCTAACTGGTTATACGGGACTCCTGGTAACTGTAAACACTCTAGTATATGGGACCGGTATGGCGTCCAATATACTGATGAATCATTATTATGTAATGGTTTCAACGTTGCAACACCAACTAACAAAGGCCTTTTAAATGAAAATCTGATGTCTTCGGTTGCTAAAAGTCCAGGGATGTATCAATAATTATAAATCTTTAGAAATCTTTAGAAAATCTTTAGAAACACAGCAAAATGATCATACGTAACATGTTTATAAGAAGTTTTTACCCGATTTCAGGTACAAACTCGGACGTTGTTCAGGTTCTGAATCAGAAAGACAATATATGGAAATTAAGTGCCTATGTGGACGGAACAGCCACTAATGGGGTGTTTTTTTCGATTACCCTAGATTTTTACGTTTCTCCGAATGTAAA
>PJEL010004240.1_pt1 | contig 11955 bp, 9 predicted proteins | sample 1853271 | NCBI WGS metagenome assembly PJEL01 (sample SAMN08108733, study PRJNA415343) | Invertebrate metagenome, whole genome shotgun sequencing project. | host: Globobulimina | place: Sweden: Gullmar Fjord | collected 2015-08 | reverse complement strand
TAAATGTGCCTTTAGTGAGCTGAGGTAGAGGTTAACGTATTTACCATAGTGGGGATTTCTCGCTCGTTCCTCACTCGAAATGACATGAACCTACAGATCAGAACTTCTCTGATGGTGTAGTAATGCAGGGTCAGGCAAAGTTTGATAAGTTACATTGAGTCAACAGAGACAATGGTAAATTGCCTTGTATAAACAAGGGGCCTTGTACAAACAAGGGCAGGCTCAGTAGATCCAAGTTTTGAGGTATGAGGCATGCCCATAAGTTGAACGTCACCGCATCTGAGGCAGCCATTAACCAATTTGGCCGCACTTTAGCCAATGAATTGGCCGAAACTCAGATCAATGTTAATATTATCAACCCCAGTTGAATTGAAAAATAGTATCTTATAAATGAAAGGAATAAACAATGCGTAAACAAATTATTGCTAAAAAAGGCGCACCCCCTAAAGGTATCTATTCCCCGGCCATAATGGCCAGAGGAACAATGGTTTTTGTCTCAGGCCAGGGACCGGTTGATGAGATTGGTGAATTTCACTTTGGTAGCTTTGCCGAACAGGCCAAATTGACCTTTGATAATGTCACCAAGTTATTGGCAGCAGCGGATGCTTCATGGGAGCATGTGGTCAGAGTAGGCGTTTTTCTGGCCGATCTGGGCGACTTTGACCAGATGAATGAAATTTACAAAGAGTATCTGACCGAACCCTATCCCGCCCGTACCACCGTTCAGGCCGGCCTTCCACCTAACATGAAAATTGAAGTCGATTGTATCGCCGTTATCCCTGAATATTAGGCAACTATCTATGAATATTGATCAACTGGACACCTCAGTAACCATTGTTGACCTGGATCAATTGGAAGTAAATATTAATATTGCACCTACCTACAACTAATATTAGAAAGGCAAACCATGAAACTCGGCGTTATTTATCCCCAAAATATTATCGGCGGCGACCCTACAATCGTCCGCGATTTTGCTCAGACCGTAGAAGGATTAGGCTACTCCCATATCGTGGTTTATGATCACGTGCTGGGTATCAATCCCGCCGCTTATCCCGATTGGCAGGGGCCTTACACCTCGGCGGACCTATTCCACGACCCCTTTACCCTGTTCAGCTACATAGCCGGCATTACTGAACGGATCGAACTCTCACCCCAAATCGTGATTTTGCCGCAGCGGCAAGCGGTCCTGGTGGCAAAACAAGCCGCCTCGCTTGATGTGTTATCGGGCGGACGGTTACGTTTAGGCATTGGCGTTGGCTGGAACAAAGTTGAATATGTGAGCCTGGGCCAAAACTTCCACAACCGAGGCCAGCGGTCCGAGGAGCAAATCGCGGTAATGCGGGCATTATGGGCCGACCCGCACCTGGTATTTGAGGGCAAACATCATACCATCCCCAATGCAGGCATCAATCCCCTGCCCACAAAAGCGTTGGAAATTTGGATTGGTGGCGGTTCGGACAAGACATACAAGCGTATTGGTCGCCTCGGCAATGGCTGGCTCAACATTTATGTTTCACCGGACAATGTCGGCCCGGCCCTTGACACAATCTGGGCCACTGCAAAACAGGCAGGACGCGACCCCAACACCATTGGCTTAGAATGTTGGGTTAGTATGGGCCAGGGGTCAGCCGAAAGCTGGCGTGCCGAAATCGAAACGTGGCGTGAGTTAGGGGCCACCCATCTTGCCCTCAACACCATCCACAATCGCGGTCATCTCAACGCGATTGAAGGCACCGACGCCGCAACGCATCTAAAAGCAATTGAAACGTATATGGCAGCAGTGGCTGATTTATTTTAGCTGTCAGGAAATTAATCCCGGGAAGGAAACACCAATGTCATCACTCCGCGAATTTTTTGCTAATTTACTTGTGATTGAAACCGCCACAATCCTGGCTGGCCCTGCAGTCGGGATGTTTTTGGCCGAATTAGGGGCCACCATCATCAAGATCGAAAATGTTAAATCAGGGGGCGATCCAACCCGCCATTGGAAATTAAAACATGAAGATACCGAGACCGATATTTCGGCCTACTTTTCCAGTGTAAATTGGGGAAAAAAGTCGCTCGCCCTGAATTTGAGTGACGAATCTGATCGACAAATATTATTCGATTTATTAACCAAAGCCGACATCTTGCTGCAAAACTTCCGCCCGGATGTCCAAACCCGGCTCGGCTTAACCTATCCTGAACTTCATCAACTGAATGAAGGCCTAATTTGTGCCCAAGTGACAGCCTACGAAGCAGGTGATAATCGACCCGGTTTTGATGCCATGATGCAAGCAGAAAGTGGCTTTATGCAGATTAATGGTCAGGCGGATGGACCCCCAACCAAGATGCCAGTGGCCTTGGTCGATGTGTTGGCCGCTCACCAACTCAAAGAGGCCCTATTGTTGGCTCTGCTGAACCGCAATTTAACCGGTCAGGGCAGTGAGCTGACCGTTTCCCTCTTTCAAAGTGCGGTAGCCTCATTAGTCAACCAAGCCACAAATTATTTAGTGGCTGATGTTATCCCCACCCGACGAGGCTCAGATCATCCGAACATCTCACCTTATGGCTCCGTGTACCAAACAGCCGATGGTAAAGATGTTATTTTAGCCGTAGGAACGGATCGACAATTTGCCCAATTGTGCCACGTATTAGGCTATGCAGCACTGGCTATCGATGATCGTTTTGTCACCAATGTCCAACGGGTGGCACATAATGAGACTCTCAAACAGCTAATAGCCGCCCAAATCAAAACATTCACCCAAAATGATCTTCTGGAAAAGTTAAACCAGGTCTCAGTTCCCGCCGGAGCCGTGCGCCACATGAACGAAGTGTTTGAACAACCGCTGTCCCAGGCCATACTACATCAAGGCCACCTCAACAATGGTCGAGCTATTCGTGGTGTCCGGAGCATCACTTTCAATCTGCCCGATGGGCTAGAAGCACACCCTTTAACCCCACCCCCCCATCTCAATGAACATCGCCATGAGATCTTAGAAATGACCAATAAATAACAAAAACAGGTTCATTGAGTAATTATGTGGATATAGTAGAGCTAATGGGTCTCTTGTGAACGACTGAGCTAAGCTCAGGGAAACGTTTTGACTTGGGAGAAGTGCGTTCCAATCACGTTCCATCTGGAACGCAGAACACTGTTTGAGCACATAAGGGCAAAAGATACTGGCCCCTCATCTTTGATGAGAACTCATCCCAAGCCCACAGCGTGGGGCAGCCCACTTGCAAACTTGCATACTTGCGGGGCACTGAAGCCTAAAGCTTTGTAGTGTGAAAAACCCCCCACTAAAGTTAGGGGGCTTTCTTAACGCTCAATGGGGTTTTTCTTAAAGAAAAGCCGGATTGAGCTTATGATAAAGCCAAGATTCTGGCCTTTCATCCCCTGTCTAAAGACCAGGGGCTTTCCCGGCTTTTCTAGTAAAGCAGTTTTCCCGGCTTCTCCAATAATTATTTATCCTCACTGACATGTTTGCTTATTTAATGATTTTGGGTTAGGCTCAATTTTGCCTCAAGCTTTACTATTTGTCGAACAAACCTAATGTTATGTAAAATTTGTTAAATGAAATTAACCCAGAACCTATGAAACAAGCAACTTTATTAGTATTGGCTGCCGGTATGGGAAGCCGTTATGGCGGCCTTAAACAGATTGAGGCGGTAGGGCCTAATGGGGCCACCCTCATTGATTACTCTATCTATGATGCCATTCGGGCTGGATTTGGTAAGCTGGTTTTTGTAATCAGGCCTGATATTGAAACCGAGTTCAAAGCATCTATCGCCAAAAACTTTAACCACACCATCCCCATCGAATATGTTTTTCAAGAGCTGGATATGTTGCCAGCTGGTTTTACAGTACCCCCAAATCGCAGCAGATTATGGGGAACCGGGCACGCTATCCTGGCCGCCAAAGATGTGATTAATGAATCTTTTGCTGTAATTAATGCCGACGATTTCTATGGAGCCACATCTTTTCAATTACTTGCCGATTATATGAAAACAATTCAGGACCCTAATGGGAGCAACTATGTTATGGCTGCTTTTGTGCTGCGCCATACACTTTCGGAGTTTGGCACTGTCTCACGGGGTATTTGTCAGTATGATCTTAAAAACCATCTGGAACATATTACCGAACTCCCCAAAATCGCAAAAGACGGTAACAAAGCCAAATATATTGACGAATTTGGCAAGACACAAACACTGTCCGGGGATGAAATTGTGTCAATGAATATGTGGGGTTTTACCCCCGCCATCTTTAATCCTCTGCAGCATCTATTTTTTGAGTTTTTGCAACAACGCGGTCAAGAAGAGTTATCTGAATTTTTTATCCCCACAGCAGTCAACACCCTGCTCTCTCAAAGGCAAGCTCAGGTGAAAGTTTTATTGAGCCCAAGCGTATGGTTTGGAGTCACCTATCAAGATGATCGGCCCTTTGTACTCAAGAAGATACAACATCTCATTGCCCAGGGGATTTATCCGGAGAACCTTTGGAGCTAATCCCATCCATATTGACCGCTTGGGTTTCTCACGAAAATAGAACAGACTCTACACAGGCTATTCAAGAAGCAGCCGAACGGATGACATTTAAACGGTATGTCCTGTATAGCCAAAATGGTAAGAGCCAAATATTGAAAGAGACACAATCATGAAACATTTCCGATTTTTGATACTGCTTTGTTTGCTCAGTTTATGTCTGTTCTCCCCCCCTTTGCCAAGCCAAGCCGATGCCGCCGATGCCTGGTGGAGTGACGCCTGGCCCTACCGTATTCCCGTCACTGTTAGCGGCAGCGGCGTAGCCCAGGTTTCTGTCGATTTTACGGCGGCGTTTAACACGCTGGGGCTAAACGGGGCCTTGTTAGATGTCCGCTCTCTGCGGGTGGTACCCTACACTGGTGCTACACCCGGCACGCCCGTCGCCTATGAGGAAAGCTATAGCTTTTTGCTGGAAGATGGCGAAGAGAGCGACCCCACTGCCTACCAATCGAATGGCGTCCTCTGGAGGGCTACCGATGGGCCTGTGAGCAGAGACAACAGCCACAGCTCAACGGGAAATGCTGTTAAAACCGTGGTCAACAACACGGTTGGCGGCTATGGCTATCCCGGCGCGGAGATGTTAATTGAGAGCGGCCATGCCAAAACCAACTGGAGCGCTTACGAAGTTTTTATCTACAATCTCTGGCCCGAAGTGAATGTCAGTGCCTTGGACCAAGCGCCCGATCTCTACTCCTTTAAGCTCTACAACACCAATGGTTGTCTCGATGGCAACATCACCCAGGGTGGGCCGCCCCTGGCCCTGGCCCAGTGGAATTACGCCAGCGTCTCCCTCAAACCCTTTCACACCTGCACCACCCCTAACTTCAACGATATCACTCGCATGGAATTTCATACCCGAGGCAATGAGACTGTCAACGGCAACAGCGGCCTGTGGGATGATGGCGACCAGTTGAGCATGTGGTTCGATAACGTCCGCCTGGTGGACCAAGATGGCGGCGGGGTTATCAAATGGAATGTCGATGGCAGTACCACCAAATATTACCTCTATTTCGACGTGCTGGAACACGAGGGACACCCTCAACCCAGCCTGACCAGTTTGGGAGCGGCAACCCTGACCGGCACGGCCGGCAGTCCCGAAGCGGGCGGCTACTTTCATCAAATCAGCGGCGCCAGCACCGGCAGTTTGAGCGTGTGGGCTGCGCCCCCGGTCGAAAAAATCCTCAAAACCAATGCTGCCCCGGTCGCTGGCACCTCTCTGCGTATCCAAGCCGCCAAAGACGAATTTGAGCCATTCCAACTGGTGGTGCGCAGCGGCAGTACGCAAAACCTGAGCGTCAGCATCTCTGACTTCACCAAGGGCGGGGACACGATTTCGGCCAGCAATGTCACGCTGCACCGCGTGGACTACGTGCCCATCAGCCAACTCAGCGATGATTTTGGCCGTATCGACGCTTGGCCGGACCCGCTCTATCCCCTGGGTATGGGGGGCAATGTTAACTTTCCTGCCGGTGCTAACCAGCCGCTGTGGTTTACCGTTCATGTGCCGCGTAATGCAGTGGCCGGGGTGTATAACGCTACCGTCACCATCGGTTCGGCGACCATCCCCGTCGAATTAGAGGTCTGGAAATTTACGCTGCCGCAGGAAATTCACCTACCCGGCGAGTGGGGCTTCGGCTGGAGCAATGTGGTGGAAACCTACAAAGGCACCATTGGGGGCAGCGTACAGGCTTGTTATTGGACCCTGGTCGATGCATTCTACGAGGATTTTGCCGACCATCGCCTGACGCCCAAAGGGGTGGGCTGGCCCGCCGGATTGAATTTTGATTATGACTGTAACAGCGGTGTTTTAGACCCCGATAATGGGGGGAATATCTGGTATTTTGAAAGCACGGCTCAGAAATACCTCAGCGGAGGCGAATTAGACAACGGCACCGGCTTTCCCTCTTTCCTGATCAAAGGCCCCAACGACAACTGGCCCCCGGCCAGCCGTCCCTCCTCTTTTTGCAGCCAGAGTCGGGGTACCGACCCGCCGGGTAACAGCAGTTACAACACCAAGTGGTTTCAATATTGGACTGCGGTCAGTAACTACGTCGGCAGTAGCGCCGACTACGCCGCCAAGGGCTACTACCACATCGTCAACGAGCCGCAGACTGGACTCGAAGCCGGGGCCGGCAACCATTACGACATCGTGGCTTACCTGGCCAAACAAACCAAGACTGCCGCCCCCAACGTGCGCATCCTGGTCAGCGAGCAGGTCGAGGCCGACATCTACAACAATCCAACCTACCCCGGCGCCAAAATCGACATCTGGATGCCCACCATCAGCAACTACCAGGTCGAGAAAGCTCACGAGCGCCAGCTCAACCACAGCGAAGATGTGTGGTGGTACTTCCTCTACGGTGACAGGCCCCCCCTGCCCAATCCCACCGTGATGGACCGGACCGGCCTTGAGGCCCGCATCACCCCCTGGTTGGCATGGTTGGAGCGGGTGGAGGGTCTACTCTACTATTCCACCACCGATTGGAGCTCGGATCCCTGGACCCAACCCTGGATCAACGATGGCAACGGCGATGGTTTTATGTTTTACCCGCCCAAAGACAGCAGCATTGCCTTTGACTCTTGCAATAGCCAGAGTAACCGGCTGGTGCCCTCTATCCGCTGGGAATTGCTGCGTGAGGGTATGGAGGATTACGAGTATCTGTGGCTCTTGAATGAAGGCGACCCCCAAATCGGCGTGACCAATGCCGCCGATACCCTGGCCGGCCAGTTCATCGATTCTCGCACCCTCTTTAGCCGCGTGCCAAGCGATCTGTACGCCACGCGGGCCGCCATTGCCGCTCAACTGACCGGCCCCAGGGCCACCAAATCAACCGACAAGTCCACCATCAGCGAAAACGAAACCTTCCATTACCTGCTCATCTATCGCGCCGGCGACACCGCTCATAGCGTTGTAATCAGTGACACCGTGCCTGTGGCCACAACGGTCATCACCGTGACCGGCAGCAAAAGTCCTGTCCCCTCCGTGACTGGTCAGTTGGTCAATTGGGTAGTGCCTGTTACCAAGCAGGAAACGGTCACCCTCACCATCGAGGCACGCGGGGCGACAACCACCTTTGTCACCAACAGTGCTACCTTCTCTAACCCCCAGCAATTTCTCAGCGACAGCGTTCAAGTGCTAATTTATGCTGACCAGATTTATTTGCCGATTATACTCAAATGACTATAGTCATCCTATTTCATTTCCACCTATTTATCAGCACTCTATTGGGACACGACCCTTTTTTTTCGCCAGCAGTCAAGTGAAACAATAAACATACTACGATTTTCTTTCTTTATCCTTCTTTACCTTATTCTGACAATAGCTCTTTTTTCTTCAGGAATGGGAGGCGGAACAGGCTCGCCAGAAATCTTCCGCACCGCACCAAATTTAGGCGGGCACACTTCAAAGCAAGTCCCGCATTTTATGCATTGAGCTTCGTCAATAACATGAATCTGGTTCTTCCCACCTATAATAACCTCTACCGGGCATCTCTTAATGCAAATCATACATGCCTGGCACTTATCCGGATCAATATAGTACGAGACTACTTCACGAAATAACGTGTCTACCTCGTCAGTGGTGAAAAGTTTGTCATACTCTTCCGGCTTCTCAAGGCGTGAGGCCAGCTTTTCATTTTTCACCATCTTGATGTATGGGACTAACTTTCTAATCTCTGCAAGTTTGGACTTTAATTCATTTTGATCTAATCCTTCGGCTATTCCGAGAGGTCCCAACTTATTTACCTTTTTGCCAAACTCACTCATAACTTCGGCAAAAAGGTTTCCATCAGCGGAAGACATAAATTCGATCCTTAACCTTTCTGGGTTCAGGCCGATGTGTTCCATTATTCTTTTGCAGAGAAGCACCATATTGAGTGCATCGAAATTTCCATGAGTAATATAATTACATTCATTAAGACGGCAACCACCAATAAACACCGCATCCATTCCATTTGAGAAAGCCCGGAGTACAAATTCCAGGTCGACTCTACCGGAGCACATGACGCGTATAAGCCTCGTTTCAGTTGTATATTGTAGTCTGGAAACTCCAGACATATCAGCAGCTCCGTATGCTCACCAATGGCATACAAAACCTAGAATTCTTGGTTTAAATGTAGGTCCTACACTCATTCGTTCTCACCTTCTTCATTCGTAGACTTGTCTGCAATTACTAGAAAAGCCGGGAAAACCCCTAGTGCTTCAGACAGGGGATGAAAGGCCAGAATCTTAGCTTTATCATAAGCTCAATCCGGCTTTTCTTTAAGAAAAACCCCCTTTGAGCTGATTTAAGGTACTAAATCAGAAGCTCCCTAACTTTAGTGGGGGGTTTTTCACGATACTAAAGACTTTAGACTACTAACTGAATCGCAGTAGACTTTAACGCAGGTTCGGCCGCGGCGTCAATTTGAGCCAGGATCTCGTTATCGGTAAAGTGCTTTAGTTGAATGGCCAATGTGGGACACTTTGCAACGCAGAGACCATCTCCTTTACAGAGAACAGGATTCACCACAGCCTTCTCGCCCTGTCGGGTCTTACGAAACTCTATGGCCCCATATGCACAGGCTGAGATACATTGCCCACACCCTATACACGCTTTCTCAAGCACCTCGCAAATAGAGCCGGAGGCGATGACGGTCTCATGCGAGAGAAGCGTCAAGACCCGGCCGGCAGCGCCATAAGCTTGCTCAATCGTCTCCCTTATCAGCTTGGGATAGTGAGCGATTCCACACAGATAAACACCATCCGCGGCAAACTCAACAGGTTTTAACTTGGCATGGGCTTCCTGGAAGAAACTGTCCGGGCTTAAAGGTGCTTTGAATAATTGGGATACTTCCTTGTTCCCTGCCGGGGGAATGATGGCGGCGGCCAAGGCTACGATATCGGCATCTATTTCAAGCTTCATACCCAAGATATAATCTGGGGTGGTAACCTTTAGCACCGGCCGACCCTCCTCTGACTCACCCACTTCCACCTCTGGTTTATCTTGCGGTTCATAGCGGATGAACTTTACATCTTTATCTGCCGCTTCCCTATAATAATCCTCACTAAACCCATAAGTTCTCACATCCCGAAAGAGAATGTAAATATCCATCTCGGGGTTGATCTCTTTTAGTTTCAATGAGTTCTTGATCGACTCGCTACAACATATCCTGCTACAGTAATTTCTGTCTTCATTTCTGCAGCCTACGCATTGGATCATCACCAGACTTTGTGCCTTAACCACCTTTTCGTTTCCTTGCTGGATCTGCTCCTCCAACTCAAGGTGGGTCATTACCCGCTCATCTTCTCCATATAGGTATTCGCTAGGTTTATATACATCCGCCCCTACCGCGATGACGGTTGCGCCATGTTTTATCTCGGTGACCCCTCTTTCAGACTTGATCCTGGTTACAAAATTCCCAACATAACCGCTCGTGTCTGTGACGGCCGCATCCATATATACATGGATTAAGGGGTGCTGATAAACCTGGCCCACAAGATCACGCAAATAGGCCTGAACATCCAGCCCTTCCAGGGTGTGATAAATTCTTCTGGCTTTCCCCCCTAAATCTTTTCCTTTTTCCACCAGATGAACCTTATGCCCCTGCTTGGCTACGGAAAGAGCACAGGTCATGCCGGCTATCCCTCCCCCAACCACTAACGCCGCCTTGGTGACAGGTAGATCCATTTCCTGTAATGGCTCCAGATGGGCAGTTCGGGCAACCGACATCCGGATGATATCCTTTGCCTTTTGGGTGGCCGCTTCCTTTTCTTTAGAGTGGACCCAGGAGCAATGTTCTCTAATATTGGCCATGTCATAGTAATATTGATTCAGTCCCGCCTCCCGCACAGTGTCCCGGAATAACGCGTCAAGGGTTCTGGGGGAGCAGGCAGCGATAATGACGCGATTGAGCCCTAATTCCTTTGTCAGGTCGGTTATTTCCTGGGCAGAATTCGTAGCACATGAAAATAGCTGTTCCTCAGCGTAGACCACATTGGGTAAGGTTTTGGCATATTCAACCGCAGAAGGAACATTGACAATCCTTCCAATATTCGCCCCACAATGACACACAAAGACTCCTATCCGTGGCTCCTCTTCGGAGACATCCCTTTCCGGCGGATAGATCCTTTCTTTGGCCAACTTTCCTCGGCGGTAGTCAAGGAGTTGACCAACTTGGGAACCCGCTGCGCTGGCGGTAAAGACTGCCTCGGGAATATCTATAGGGCCCTGGAAGGCTCCGCTTACAAAGATCCCAGACCTGGTCGTCTCCATCGGATTAACAGGATTGATTTTACAAAAATCGTGAGGATTGAGTTCAATGCCGAATTTTCTGGCCAGGCCCTTTACATCAGCAGGCGGATTCAATCCAACGGATAATACCACCATATCGAATTCTTCCTCTTTCACGCCATCGTCGGATGTAGAATACTGTATGGTGACATTCTTGCTTTCCGGGTTCTCTTTTCCTATGGATACATAGCTTCTTATAAATCGAACCCCTGCAAGTCCCTCTGCTCTTTGGTAATATCGCTCAAAATCCTTGCCAAAGGCACGAATATCGTTATGGAATACCGTACACTCTGCCTCTGGGTTATGCTCTTTTGTCAAAATGACCTGTTTCTGGGTATACGTGCAGCATACGGCCGAACAATAGCTGTTACCGTTACCATCCGTAGGGTTGACCTGTCTGGAACCAATGCATTGGATCCAGGCGATTTTTTGGGGATGATTCTTGTCAGAGGCACGCAGTATTTCACCCTCGTATGGCCCGGTGGCGCACATCAGCCGTTCATAGTCCAGGCTGGTGACCACGTTCTGCATCTTTCCGTAGCCATATTCATTCCCCACCTTCAGATCAAATGGCTCAAGGCCAGGAGACAGAATGATCGCCCCTACATTTATTTCTACCTTTTCCGCCGTTTGATTGAAATCGATGGCGTCATTCTTACATACTGTTTCGCAAATACGACATTTCTTTTCTTTCAGGTAAATACAGGTTTCGTCGATATAAGTGACCAGGGGAATGGCTTGAGCGAAATAGATATGAATGGCTTTATTCTCTGATATTTCCTGATTAAATTGATCAGGGTATTTGATTGGGCAGTATTCTACACAGGTTGTACAACCCGTGCATTTGTCCTCCAGAATATACCTGGGCTTTTTAGTCAGAGTTACCTGAAAGTCTCCTGCTTCTCCTGCTACACTGTTAACCTCAGTATAGGTCAGGACTTCGATATTGGTGTGCCGGCCGACCTCGACCAGTTTGGGTGAAAGTATTCACATAGAGCAGTCATTGGTGGGAAAGGTCTTGTCAAGCTGGGCCATATGGCCGCCAATGGCAGGCGCCTTGTCCACCAGATAAACCTTAAAACCCGAAGCGGCAAGATCAAGAGAGGCTTGGACCCCGCTTTCCCCTCCACCGACAACCATTACATCACCAAAGTTATTGT
>PJEL010004239.1_pt1 | contig 11956 bp, 4 predicted proteins | sample 1853271 | NCBI WGS metagenome assembly PJEL01 (sample SAMN08108733, study PRJNA415343) | Invertebrate metagenome, whole genome shotgun sequencing project. | host: Globobulimina | place: Sweden: Gullmar Fjord | collected 2015-08 | reverse complement strand
AATATCTCACTCAGAAAAACTTCTCTCATCTTCATCTTTATATCATCTAGATATCCAAAACCTGCATTGGGACTATATTTTAGATATTCTTCAAATCCATCCAAGTCCTTCTCATGGTACGTAAACCAATCTTGCTTTTCATCATCATTTAAGTGTCTCTCAAGGTGGTGAAGTATTCTCTTAGCATTACAGTGTTTTATAATAGCATGTTTCACTTTCTCAATACTTTCTACTGATGATATGGTTTCTTTAAATCTATTAAGTTGCTTTTGTTCTGACTTTACCTCACTATCCATTCTTGCCTTAACACTTTCCTTTAATGCAACAGTCTGATCAATAACCTCCTGCAGAGCTTTGATATCAACAGATCCCCCAGTTTCATTATTCCCTAAACCATTTTCTCTTTCTTGAACCTTCTGAGTTTTCTGCTCAGTGAGAGACTTTATCTGAATGTCCAGCTCTTCAAGTTGCTTTTGAAAAGTAGATATCTGATCATTAGAAGAGCTCTTGTCATTATTCAGTTCTTGGACCTTGGTTTCAATGTTTGCTCTTTTCCCTTCAATCTCATCTAGAGATTTTTCTATTGAAGATAACTTAGAGTTAGTTTCTTTAAGGTCTTTGAGAATAGGGTTTACTGTCTTAAGCAAATTAGTTTCAAGGATAGTCAAGTCTTTTCGTGAGTTCTCATCGCCAATAATTTCAATTTCATTCATAGGAATACCTTTAGCTTGACTAAAAGCTTGAAGAATCTGAGCTCGGCTTTTGCCTCCATCGTCAAAGTTGGGTGTGAAGATATTTTTATACTTAAGGATATTATTTATTATTCTTATATATTTTGGAAAATCTGAGTTGTCATCTGAATTTTCATTTAATTCTGTTTTTAATTTTTCAAGCCTATTAATGAATCTATTTTTTGTAATATCATGACTTTTTGTGGCTTTGTTTATTACAAAGAACGTAGACTCTAAAGTTTTACTCATTAGATTTTCATCAAAAGTCTCCAACAAATTTTTCAATACCACTTCCATAAATTCTGTATTGTTTCTTTTCAGATAATCTTCAGTTATAATAAAGCAAAATGCCTTGATGCTATACAAAGACCTTTTGATCATATTTTTAGTAATGTATGTCAAGAGCTTATACTCCATCCCTCGGTTTTCTTGAAACCCTGGAGAGTCTAGAAAGCACATTCTACTCTTCTCATCATGAGGAAAATATGGTAATGTACCAATGGTAATTGAAACATTAGAATCTCCTACCTTAGGTCCTGGTACTTTTTGGTTTTTGATTGTGTAGATAAAGTCATCTTCATCATAAGGATCGGGACATTCTTTCTGGAGAGTGTTACCTAAGAGATGATTTATGTATGTGCTTTTACCAACTCTAGTTTTGCCAATGATATAAACAGAATCTGACTGTACCATCTTTTGTCTATTTTGAGGAGTAAGGGCGGTCTGTTCTTCAAATTTCCTTTTGAATTTATTCAAGTTTAATCCTGATCCATATGTTGGAAGTTTCTGTTCTAAACTATTTGGTTGATTCTCTTTGAGGTCTTCTTTGCTCTCATCGGTGTGATTCCTCAACATTGATTTGGAGTAAGTTTGTTTGCCGCATGAGATAGTGTTTAGAGAAACAACGAGTATGCTCGATAAAGTAAGGATATTAATTCTTGCCATGATGAAGTTAGGAGTTTTATACTTAAACAATATGACAATTTTAAGAATATTAAAGCTTAAATTTCAATGACTATTTGTAAATTACTACTATTATGTAAATATTTAAAGCTTAGATTATTTTTTGAATTGTTTATTGAGATGAGAATTGAATTTTAGATTTACATAAATTTTAATACAGCACCGCTCTTTTTTATGTCATCTTGAGTGTAGCGAAAGATCTAAAACTTTGTTTTTAATGTAAAGTAGGATCATATAGATCCTTCACTTGCGTTACGCAAGGTTTATTGAATTGGTCTGTATTGCAGCTTAATAAACATCGATTGCATCTTTGTAAAGATGTTTTGCGTAAGTCGAGTTCTTCACTACGTTGAGGATGACAAATGTTATTTATTTTATAACTTTCTTTGTTATAATTTATCATGTTATAAATATAATATTAAAATATTTGTAATACTTAATTTCAAAGACAAGGATAGCGAGGATGCAAATTGCACTATTGGCATAATAAATAAATATACCTTATTTGACAAGTGCAGTAAAAGTAAAAATATTATTTGTATTTGTCTAAAATTAATATTAACTCGACTTACAGAAGGAGGCTATTTTAGGACACACGATCCACCCTGAAGTACCTCAAAAAGCTTTTAATTCGAAATCATACGTAGCGCATGTATTAAATGGAATCATTATGAATAATAAAATATCTGGAATAATTGTACTAATATTGATATTGAGCTGCGGTGACAACAACAAGAAAAAATCAATGTTCAGCCCAAGGTCATCCAAAGATGATGACAACATAATGATAGAAAGCGAGAATAAGCTTACTAATGAATTTAGCAATACACTAGAAGCTCCCCTTTCTCTAGTTAACTCGGTGATGTCTCAACTTCCTCAAACAATTTCATTATCCCCCAATCTCTCAATGCCAAAAATGGATTCCAACATGGCAAAAATGATGATACCTATGGCATTAACTCTAGCCACGGGTCGAGGCAGATTAGGTATGGAAGCCCAAATTGCTAGTCAGGTTATGTCAATGGCTATGAATGGAAATGGCAATTCTGGTTCTGGATTAAATATTGGATCTCTTGTTGGTTCTCTAGCACAGTCTGGCGGGGGTTCTTCCCTAGCAAGTCAGTTTGGTTCTATGGGTATGGGCGGAGGTTCTGGATTAAATGTTGGATCTCTTGTCGGTTCTCTAGCACAGTCTGTCGGATTTGGAAATATTGATTCTTCCTCAGTAAGTCAATTTGGTTCTATGGGTATGGGCGGAGGTATGAATCTAATCTCACCACAAAACTTAGGATCAATGGCAGGATCAATGACTCAAATTGGTGGAGCTGCATCGGGTATGGCTATGGCTGCTTCTAATCCTATGAGTGCAGCAACATCTGGTGCCGCAGGGGTATTGGGAGCTGTAGATAGTATATTCGGATTTGGTGAATCTCATAAACAAGATAGCATGAGAGTACAGGGTAGAGAAAACAGAAAGACTCTTAAAGTACAGGGAAATGAGCAAAGGAAGACAATTGAAAAACAAGGTCAAGAGCAACGTAAGACTATCAGAGTAGCAGGAGACGAGAAAAGGAAGACGGTCAGAGTAATAGGAGACGAGAAAAGGAAGACGGTCAGAGTAATAGGAGACGAGAAAAGGAAGACGGTCAGAACAATGGGAAAAGAACAAAGGTTAATCCAAGATAACGCTCAGAAGCATAGGGTGGGTTTTCTGAATCGATCTGTAAAGCATAAGAAAGACATCCTCAAGCTTGGAGCCAACCAAGAGAGAAAGACTGTTAAATTAAAGCATTCTAACAATATGCAGGTGATGAAAACAAGCAGACAAACAATGCGCCTTGTTCACATAGAACAAAGAAAGACTGTGAGTTTGAAGCATAGTAATAATATGACTTATATGAGAGGAAATACTCTCAATAAGAAAGATATTATCAGATATCAATCTGAGCATGAGAAAAACAATATGTTCTTACGAAAGCAAAATGAGCTTGAGCTTAATAGAATAAAAACTCGACAACAATTACAAATAAGAAAACACGATCATGATCTGCTCTTAAAACGAGACAAGATTCAATATCAAAATCAAGATCTCCTAAATAATAATCAGCATAAGAGGGGCATGGAGTTAAAAGAATCGGAATATAAGTATAAGTCAGTACTAAGCAAACAAGATCATCAACAGACTCTTGCGCATACGATTTTGTCATTAGATAAGAAGCATAAGAACGATAAAGAGATTCATAACCTTATGATGGATAAACTCTATCATGAACATAATCAAAACAAAGAATTGGCAAATATCAATCATGAGCTTACTCTTCAAAGACAGAATCTGGATCATCGAAATCAGCTTGAATTGAAGAGGCATGAACAAGGTATGCTTACCAAACAACATACCCACGACATTCATATTCAAGAAAAGCAACATAAAAATCAGATAGTACAAATTCAAAAAGAGCATAAGGAACAAAGACAAACAGATAAACTCAGATCTAATCATCAAATTGACTTGGAAGAAAAGAAGTTTAGACAGAAGCTGTTCTTTAATAACCTCGATGCCCTGAAAACGAACCTCCCTGAGCTAGATATCAAACCTATTATTGAAAGAAAAAAGATTATACAGAAAGTTTCACAGGGTTTTTGTCTTGAAGAAAAGGAAAATGAATGGTCAAAGCCTAATTCTAAAATTTCGTTATTTGGATATCCAGGCATCGGCAAAACAACCCTGGCTATGGTCTTTGGTCATCAATATTTTGAAAACCCATATGAGATGGTCTGGTGGATAGACTGTCTGGATGAAGATACTATCCATTCTAGCGTCAGAAAAATAGCTTGGCAGCTAGCAATGAAAGAGGCCCTGGGTGCAAAAATTCAAGATGTTATATTTTATATCAATCTCAAAATTAGCCAGCAAAAGATTAAATGGTTAGTAATATGGGACAATGTTGATGACATATCTATTTATAATAAATATAGACACATGAACTTATATCCTAACATAGGTGGACATATCCTATTGACCTCTAGAAACTTCTGTTGTCCCAACCCTATTACTATACCAAGTTTCACCATAAAAGAATCTACCAAATTGATAAGTCAAATTAACAAACCAGCCCATGCTCATGAAAATAAAGAGATGAACCATTTGATAGATAAATCATTAAAAGGTCTACCTCTGGCCACATCTCAGTCTGGGCAGCATATGAGTGATAGAATGATTTTTTATAGTAAATACAATCATTTTAGAAATAACAGCCCTTCTAAATTAAATAAAACAGAAAAGCCAGTTAGATCTTATAATAGAAATTTAACTCTCCTCAATGTGATTGAAAAGACTATCAATGATCTTAAAGAAAACAATAAGGAGATTGAGGGCTTAGTTAAAATTATCTCAGTTCTAGATAATAATAAGGTTCCAATCTACTTTTTAGAAAGTTGTACAACTGACCAATATGCATTTTATGAAGAAATAGCAGAACTCCGAAAATCAGGACTTATTATAAACAATCTCAATGTTTCAATCAATATCCATCCTACCTTCCAGGATATTTTCTATAATAAAATGGACTTCAAGGAAAAAGTAAAGACCTTATCCTCCACTTCACAATATCTTACTAGTGTATTAAATGAGTATACATTAAAAGACTTGGCTCCTCATATTTATTCTGTTTGGAAGAAAATGACAAAATTATATGAACAGTCAGATCAAAAAGATAAACTCGACGACACTTCTCAATCAAAATTAAACAAATCCATTGCAAGCCTTATTCCAGTGATGATACAAGTAGCTGACTTTTATCTTCTCATATCTGATGAGAGTACTTATTCCAAAATCATATCTTCTGCTTTAAAAATATCTGAGTCAGAAAAAGGGCTCGACTCTAACCTCCCTCAGCTATATACTTATCATGCTCACTACCATCTAGCAAAGAACAATATAAGGCAAGCTAAAGAATCTTATGATAAACTCATCAAAAAATGTGAATCTATCGAAAGTAAAGAAAGTAAGGAAATTAAACTTCTACTGAGTATTTATAAATATGGACTCACTTTATTTAAAAATAAAGAATATAATAAAGCTAAATATACCCTTGAGAAACTTTTAAAGTCTCAAAAAGAATTAGATCCGTTTGTAATATTAAACAGCAAGGTATTATTAGGAAAGATAGCTTTTATGGCTGAAGATCATAAAGAGACCATTAATCTATTAACTCAAGCACTACATCTAGCAATCAAGCAAAACGATGTTCTATCAATTGCTATCTGTAACCATCTGATAGGAAAGACTTATTATCAATTATTCAAAGCTGATGATTCCACTCTAGATGAAGATAAATATCTCAACTTGGCACAAAGCTATCAAGAAAAGGCGCTGAGATATTATCTTAAAATTAATAACAATGAAGGCATCGCCTCTGCAAATGCAGCTTTAGGATTTATACATTTCTCAAATGGCAAAATTGAATCTTCAGTTACATACTTTGAAAACTCATGGCAGCTATACTTCACCACCATGGGCCTTGATGATGAGAACACATCTTTAATATGGGAATATATAATAGATTGTTATGATAATATTGGAATTAAGAAAGGTATGGGAATAGTAGATGTAGCTTCTATGAGAGGAAGAGAAACAGTCCTTCAGAAGCTCCTTATGGATAAAAATCCTATCGACAATAATTTGATTTATAAAGAGATAATGGGATTATACCTTCAACAATCAAAAGACTCAGAATACCTCTCTCGCAGCTTAGTATATGGAATAGTGATGCCTAGAACTTTGTCATATATGATACAACAATATATAGGTTATCATAAAGTGATGAACACCAGAACACCTTACTTCTATGCAACATCTCCCATGATCATAAAGATCCTTCATTATAATAATATCAATATAAACCAAACCGACGAACATGGTATCTCGCCATACTTATATCACAAAACCAGAAACAGTGATATTAAAGCGGCCCTAGATAAATTAGGAGCAGATCATTGGTGCTCAGGATCAAAAAGGATTTATAAATACAAAGGAATGCCAGGTAAGATCAGATCCATTGATCTCTCTTCAAAAAACCACCTCGCGGCTTTAGATAATAAAAATAACATTGCTTTATGGGATCGAGGTACTAAGAAGAATATCTATAACCAGACCATCAAAAAAACCAAAGGACAGAACTCGGTAGTATTCAGTCCTTTGGGCTCGATCTTGGCCATTGCAGGAAATCCGCTCTCATTGATGAATATAAGTAATGATTATGATTGTGAAAAAATTAAACTAAACGTCAACTGTGTCAGTTTCATTTCTGGAAATATAATTGCTTTGGGAATCAAGGATAGTAATTATGCCCTAATATATGATATCAATAAGCAATCAGAAGTTTCTAAAATTTATACTAACGATGATATACGTGATATATTATATGATAAAGAGAATAACCTTCTAATAGCAGGATGTAATGATGGTAAGTTAATATTATGGGATTATAAAACATTAAAATCCTCTTCACTAGATAAATGTCACAAAGATAGAATAAACAAAGTAGCCCGATCTACAGTAAAGTATATTTTGGCATCAACCTCTGATGATTCATGTGTTAAGATATGGGATATAAGGAACTTGAAGAAAGTAAAAACTTTTGAAAACGATGATTTTGAATCTCCCGAAGATATAAGCTTTAGTCATAGAAACCCTAATGTATTATCAGTGGCATACTCTAGAAAGTTCGTTCAATTCTGGAATGTAGATACAATATCACAGATCGAAACAGACCCCTTGGATGATACTTCTTTGCTAACCCTAAAGTTTTGTCCAGACAGCAACCTGCTGTATATGGGTTCTGAAGGAATAGTTAAAGAATGGGATACTCCAAATTTTTAACTTGCGTTACGCAAGATTTATTAAATTTGGCTGTATTGCAGCTTAATAAACCTCGATTGCATCTTTGTAAAGATGTTTTGCGTAAGTCCTGTTTTTAATTAAATCGATTAATATACTCATTACCATTGAAAATGAAGCTAAAATGATACGTAACTGCCTGATTATCAATGTTATGTTTATTCAAAATGATACCCTTTGGGTATAGTGACCGGGAACAATTCAAATGAGAGCTTTGCATAAATTTGTTAAAGGATGTAACCAAAAATGAAGAAATAGTTATGGCAGTAGCACAACAATTAAAACAAGAAGGTATGCAAGAAGGTATGCAAAAAGGCATATTAGAAGGCATACAAAAAACAGCTAAAAATCTTCTAAAAATAAAATTAGATTTGGCATCCATCCAAAAGGTAACCGGATTATCTAAAGGTCAAATAGAAGCCCTAGTGAAAAAATAAACAAAATGTACAAATCAACAATAAAAAGTTAACACAATTAATTTAACTATTTATTTAACTCAAGGTAAATTCAATAATGTTAATTCCAAAGGCCTGACGCTATCCGTAGGGCACGTTCATGCTAAAATAAATTCGATTAATTTTTTTTGCATTATTTTTAAATAACGTACTCTTGCTGAATTGTAAAATACCTTGGTGAAATCTTTAAAATTTATTTTTGTTAATGCTCTCCAAATTATTTTCTCTGAAGGCGCTCTGTGCTTTTTACCCTTCAATTTAAATAAATCGCATAAATCTTTTTTATGCCTTTGTGCAAAAAATACCCATTGAACGAATTGATGTATTTCCGCTCATAATAGACATTAATGATATGGTAATTATCATTTCTAAGGAATGAATTTCTAGTTGTTATCTTCTAGGATCTTTAAAATCTTTTAATAATTCTAGGAAATTAGGTATTGTGATTTTATTAGGTATCATTTTAAAATTGTTTCATCATGGTTAATTTAAAATGATTAATATAGTACTTTTTTTATACGATATCACTTTTTAGTGAGGAATTTACTTTGACATGAACTGGCCCTGCTGTTAAAGAGGATAATGGGTCTATAAGTTTACTGGTAAAAAGTGTTGGTAGTTTTCCAAAGAACTGGTTAATTTTGAAAAAGAGTTAAAATTAAAGAATTACCTTGAAAATAAACCTCATGTTTATGAGCTTTATGTATTAGTAAATTATTCTGGATCTCTTGCAGGAGGACATTATTGGGCTTATGTAAAAGAAATTGATCATAATAAATGGTACAATGCAAATGGTCATATAATTAGTGATCTTGATATAAATAAAAGCTTAGTAATAACCCATATTCCGCACCACTCAAAGTAAAAAAATATTTTATTTTGGCGCAGAACATAGGTTAGATATACGATTAATACAATTCTATTTAGTGTATCGACACTTTTTTGTGTCGAAATATTATAAAAAGACAGTCAGTAATTAAACAAAATTGTATTAATCCAATATGGAAGTGCGTATTTTTTACTAAGAAAAATAAAAAATTGACAAACTTTGGTGCGGAATGTGAGTAATAATATTATTTTATAAAAGAAAAAATAATAATTATTATTTTAAATAAATATCTTCATATATTGGATATTAGATATTATAAACTTTTCAAAATGAATGTATATAAATTGTTCTTCGCCATTATTTTATTAATTCTAGTAAAATGTGATATTGAAAAAAGTGATGATAATGGCCAAACAAATCAAATAATTAATTCAAATAATCTTAAAAAGGATAAGGATAAGGAAAAGGATAAGGAAAAGGAAAAGGAAAAGGATAAGGATAAGGGTAAGGGTAAGGGTAAGGGTAAGGATAAGGAAGAGGAAGAGGATAAGGAAGAGGAAGAGGAAGAGGAAGAGGATAAGGAAGAGGAAGAGGAAGAGGAAGAGGAAGAGGAAGAGGAAGAGGAAGAGGAAGAGGAAGAGGAAGAGGAAGAGGAAGAGGAAGAGGAAAAGGAAGAGAAAAAGGAAAAGAAAAAGAAAAAGGAAGAGGAAAAGGAAGAGAAAAAGGAAAAGAAAAAGAAAAAGGAAGAGGAAAAGGAAGAGAAAAAGAAAAAGGATAAGGATAAGGATAAGGATAAGGATAAGGATAAGGATAAGGATAAGGATGAAAAAGGTAAGGGTGAAAACGATAATACATTCAAATCTGAAGTAAAACCTCATAAATGGAATAAAAATACATTAATTGAATGGATTAAAAGTATAAAAGGAAATGAAAATTCTCAAAAACAATTTATTAATGAAATAAAAGATCATCAAATAGGAGTAATAGAGTTTGGCGAGATGGGAAATATAAATGATTTTTACAATAGTTTTCCTGATATAAATAAAGGATACTTGGAAATAGTTTATAAAAAAGCTGTTGAAATCAAATTAGTTAACTATGATACAGAACCAAAAGATTCTAATCAAGAGATAATAGATAGAAGTAAGAAAATAAAAGTAAATAAAGATAGTGGTATTATTGGTCTAAGAAATACAGGAAATACATGTTTTATGAACTGTATAATCCAATGTTTATTACAAACAGATTATTTAATACATTATTTTAGAGAATTCAAAGGTGATGATGGAACTGTTTTAAAAGGATTTAATGAAATAGCAAAAAAAGCTATTCAGCCAAATTCAAAAAATAAATCTTTTTCTCCAAGTCAATTAATAAACATTTTAAGACATAAATCAACTACAACGTTCGCCGTTGGATTACAAGGAGATGCTCTCTCATTAGTAGGAGAAACTTTGGAATTGGTAAGTCAAGATATTATAGGAAAAAAGAAAAAAAATAAAACTAATATGGATGAAGCTAATAAAATTTTAAAGGAAAAAAATGCAAAAAATTACAAGGGATTTTATAGGGTTTTAACGAATGTAAATGAAAAAGATACTTCAAAAAAAGAAATTGATGAAGGACAAATTGTAGCTATGAATCGTTTTATAAACCCTGATTCTATTTCTTCGCCGATAATAGAACATATACATTTTATTGAAAGAACAATTATGCAATGTATGAAATGTAATACAAGTGAATGGTTGTATGTATTCTTATCACCACTACTTCTTCCTTTAAATGATCCTTATATAGATGTTGAATTTAATATAAAAGGAAACCAATGTGATTTTAAAGTACCTGCTTATGTCGAATTCGAATGTATACAACATAAAATATATAATTTCATAGATCAAAAATTAAAGAATTCCTATAAGCTTGACAATCCAGAACAAATATCTATTTATTCAGTTATTATTCATGAATATAATAAAGATTTACACGAAGAAAAGAATCAAAATGATTCAGATAAACAAAAACAGTTTTCTGAATATTTAAATAAGGAAAAGAATTTGGGAAAAAAAATATTTTATGAAAAACTCGATATTCAGGGAATAATAGAAAAAAAAATAACTTCAAAAGAAAACCAAAAAATTATTATAACTATTAAAATAAATGATAAAGAAGAAATATTAACAAAATTAAATATGGATAATATCTTATCTAAGAAATTAACAAGTATTGAAGAAGGAATAAGAACTTATCAAGCTGAATTTATAATCGATAATAGACAATCATTCTCGTGTAGAAAGTGTAAAGAAAGGTCAAAAGTTCTTTCCATCTCTAAAAAAATTATTAAACCATCAGATATATTCATCATCTGTATAGATAGATTTGATGATAACAAAAAATTTAATGAAGATGTTAACTTCAACAAAGATTTATACTTAATAAATCATATGAATGAAACAGATAAGTATGAGCTTTATGGAGTAGTAAATCATTATGGAGATCTTAGATCAGGACATTATGATGCTTATGTAAAAGGGATTGATAATAATGAATGGTACTGTGCAAATGATGCAAGAATTAATCATTTAAATAAAAGTGTAAAAAATTTTAACAAAAACAGCCCTATACTTTTGTTCTACAAAAAAAAGCTTTCAGCTTAATTCAAGTCATTCTAAAATCATTTTTATCATTTTTTTTGTATTATTTCTTAATAATCTCATAGCTTATATTAGACCGTTTGCAAAAGTATTCATGATTTTGTGCAAAGTGTTTTTAAAAAACTTAGCAATATGGCTTTATATAAAGCTCGCCACGAGACGATCTAGGTGTTGCTAATATCTGAAAGTCATTTAAAATTCAGAAAACACTTTTTTAATACAACTTTTTTACTTTTGCAGACGGTCTATTATATTTTTAAATTTGTTAGAGCAAAATGGACCTTTTCGATGGAATGCTTAAGCGCCCCCTACTAGATCATCTGCAAAAGTCAAAATAAATATAAAAATATAAGCAAAAACCATCATTTTATATTAATTTAAGGAATCCATCAATATTATGGTATTATGAATTTCAATTAAATATTAAA
>PJEL010004238.1_pt1 | contig 11960 bp, 8 predicted proteins | sample 1853271 | NCBI WGS metagenome assembly PJEL01 (sample SAMN08108733, study PRJNA415343) | Invertebrate metagenome, whole genome shotgun sequencing project. | host: Globobulimina | place: Sweden: Gullmar Fjord | collected 2015-08 | reverse complement strand
AATATACTGCTTCCTTCAGGGCGGCTGTTAGCATCATTGAACAGGTAGCTGCCGCTTAAAAGTGTGCCTGTAACTGGAGTTGGGGTGATAAGTAAATTTGTCGCCGTTGGCGGGGTATAGCTGCCGACAATAGTTTGCGACAGACAGACTTGTATTCCCTGTTTAGGCGAGCCAGTACTGGCAACTGGAGTGACACAAAACTCAAGGTTTTTCCCCTCACTGTCGATGGGGAGTGTGATATTCAGTCCGGTACCTGCATTGATATCGTTGATTAGCCACTGTGTTAGGCTCAGCGCTTCACTGTCTCCATCGACATCGAGATAGGTATAACTGGCAGTGATGCCTTGTCCTGGTTGTAGGGGAGATGAGAAGGCTAAACTGCTAGCAACTGGTGCGCTGCCTGCTTTGGGTGTGACACTTGTTGCTGCGGTGCAGACTTGGCTGCCTGTAGGGTTAACCCCATAGGCCGCTACAGGGGTAACACAAAAGGTTAAGCTTTTGCCTTCATCACTTGCGGCTAAGGTGAGGCTTTGTATGGTGCTGACCTCAACACTATCGAGCTGCCAGCTGAATAAGCTGCTCCCTTCTGGGCGGCTGTTAGCATCACTAAATAGATAGCTGCCAGTAAGAAGTGTGCTAGTTACTGCAACTGGATTGATCAATAAGTCGCTAGTTGTTGGCGGAGTATAAGTGCCAATGATTATTTTAGCATCGCAAGCTTCATCACCTATGTTTGGCTCACCAGTTAAAGATTTTGGTGTGACACAAAAGCTAAGTTCAGCACCATCAGAATCAATCGGCAGTAAAAAATCTTTTCCTTGGGCAACCTCTAAAGAGTTTAAACGCCAGATTAACAGACTAGTACCTTCGGCATCATCATCTGCATCTCTGTATAAATATGATCCCTCAACCTTAGTTCCTGGCTGTAATGGGGAGGTTATCAGGACATCTTCAGCGACTGGATCGCTGCCTGATGTGGGTAAAATAAGTTCTGCGATTGAACAAACTTGTGTACCCGTGTTGTTGTTTCCATGAGCTGCGATAGGAGTTACGCAGAAATGAAGCCATTGCCCCTCATTGAGCTTGTTTGGTGTGAACTGACTATCATGATTTTGCAGTTGATTATCAAGATACCAACTTACTTCACTGTCACCTTCTGGTCGATTTGCCGCATCATTAAATTGATAAAATGGGCTGATAAGCGTATCGACTTCAGCATGGGGTGAACTTGATATCTGAGTCGCTGTTGGTGGGCTGAAGGTTTCGTAACTTGGAAAACCCTCATCTTCACCACCACAACCAGATAGTAATAGAGAGGTGAGAACTAGTAATGAACTACATAAGTATGTTGTAACTGCTTGTAAAGTAAGCTGCAGGTAACGATTTTTTTGTTGGGCAAGACTCACTATATCTTCCTCATATGAGAAAATAATGGCAATGCCTGAGCATTGCTTAGTGATCCATCACATTCATTACTTTATTTACCATCAAACACAAAGGTATAAGATATACAAAACTAAGGTAAAAGAAAAGTTGTCACCCGTCATTTATTTGACGATGTGTGGCGTGATTTAATTTTAGTCGATATTTTTATGAAGAAAAGGCCAGTGAGAGTTTCACTGGCCTTAGCATTGCGCTATTTACTTTGCAGAAATTACAACTTTGTCAGTTGTTATCGGGTGCTTGCCGTCGGATGGTTGAATTGAGGATGCGCTAACAATTAAAAGCTCATCTCAGGTACATGCTCCGGAACGATCAACTTACCAGCAGTTTTCTCTACTATCTCTTCGACAGATACGCCTGGTGCACGCTCTAGTAGATGAAAAGCGCCATCTTTAATCTCCATAAAGGCCAGATCGGTTAGCACGCGCTTGATACAACCAAAACCAGTTAATGGCAGCTCACACTTAGGCAGCAGCTTAGAGTTACCACGCTTATCGGCATGCATCATGGTGACTATGATGTTGTCAGCGCCAGCCACCAGATCCATTGCTCCGCCCATTCCCTTGATAAGCTTTCCTGGGATCATCCAAGATGCAATAGAGCCTTGCTCATCGACCTCAAAAGCACCTAATACCGTCAGGTCAACGTGACCGCCACGGATCATGGCAAAGCTCTCGCTTGAAGAGAAGAATGAAGCACCGTCAACTGCGGTGACCGTCTGCTTACCTGCATTGATAAGGTCGGCATCTATGGTCTCTTCTGTTGGGAATTCACCCATGCCAAGAAGTCCATTTTCTGATTGCAGCATCACATCGATGCCCTGTGGAATATAGTTCGCCACTAATGTCGGAATGCCTATGCCGAGATTGACGTAATAACCATCTTTTAGTTCTTGGGCTACACGCTGTGCGAGTTGTTCTCTTGATAATGCCATAGTGTCTCCCTCCTTATGCTTGAGCTGCTTTAACGGTACGTTGCTCGATGCGCTTCTCGAAACTGCCTTGGATAACACGGTTTACATAGATCCCCGGAGTATGAATATGGTCCGGATCCAGCTCTCCTGGCTCAACAATCTGCTCGGCTTCTACCACGGTGATTTTACCCGCGGTTGCCATCATTGGGTTAAAGTTAGCGGCAGTTTTACGAAAGACTAAGTTCCCCATGGTATCGGCTTTCCAGGCGCGCACTAAGGCAAAGTCTGCGGTGAGTGACGGCTCAAGAACATAATGTCTACCGTCAATTTCGCGTGTTTCTTTACCTTCGGCTACTGGCGTACCGTAACCCGTAGCGGTGAAGAAAGCGGGAATACCAGCGCCTCCAGCGCGAATCTTCTCTGCTAGCGTCCCCTGAGGCGTCAAGATCACATTGAGTTCACCCGATAACATCTGCTGTTCGAAGGTAGCATTTTCACCGACATAGGAGGCTATCATAGTATCAATTTGGCGACTTTTGAGTAGTAAGCCTAGGCCAAAATCATCGACGCCAGCATTGTTAGAGATAGCCGTTAGTCCGGTAACGCCGGTTTTGACCATTTGAGCGATCAGGCCTTCCGGAATGCCACATAAACCAAAACCACCAACCATCACAGTCATATCATTAGAGAGACCCTTTAGCGCCTCTTCATAACTGTGTACGACTTTATTCAGTCCTGCCATTATTCTTATCTCCTTTGTAGAAGGTACGAGCTTTTAATCCTTAGAAACAAGGTCCTAGGTTTTAGTGCCTAGGACTTACTTTATTACTCTTATTCACTCTTAACTGATCAACGCTTGGGCAACTTTAGAGCCTGTCTGTCTGCCAAGGGCCTGGCTTATGCTATTGCCAGCCTTCGCCAGTAAATCAATATCTATGCCTGTTTCTATACCGAGCCCCTGCAACATATAGACAAGGTCTTCGGTGGCTAAATTACCTGACGCACCTTTGGCATAGGGGCAGCCGCCCAACCCTGCTACTGATGAATCGATAACACTGACGCCAGTCTCTAGGCAGGCTAAGATATTTGCCAGCGCTTGACCATAAGTGTCATGAAAGTGCACTGCTAGCTTATCAACGGGTACGACTTGGCTGACGGCTTCTACCATTCTACGGGCATTATCCGGGGTGCCAACGCCTATGGTGTCACCCAGAGAGATCTCATAACATCCCATCTTGTAAAGGATTTCAGACACGCGAGCGACTTCACTTACTGCAATATCGCCCTCATAGGGGCAGCCTAGTACACAAGATACGTAGCCACGTACGCGAATATTCTCAGCTAAAGCTCGCTCCATTAGGGGCTCGAAGCGTGCAATGGACTCTTCAATAGAGCAGTTAATATTACGCTGTGAAAAGCTCTCAGAGGCTGCACCGAATATGGCAACTTCATCGGCTTTAGCGTCAAGCGCAAGTTCCAGCCCCTTCATGTTAGGGGTGAGCGCACTGTAGATCACATCAGCATTACGTTGAATATTGCGCAGAACATCACCAGAGTCTGCCATCTGTGGCACCCATTTGGGTGACACAAAGCTGGCTGCCTCGATACGCTTTACACCTGCTTTAGCTAAATCTTCAATCAAGATTATTTTGTCTTGAGTTGCTACCGGCTTTTCATTTTGCAAACCATCACGTGCACCAACCTCAAAAATTGAGACCTGTTTGGGCATCATTATGCTTCCTCTTTGGACTTATCTATAACAGCTGGTTCAACATCGACGAGTAAACTGCCGTCAGTAACCAGTTCACCAGGTTCGAAGAAAAAGCTGGTGAGCACGCCGTCGAAAGGGGCAGAAATTGTGTATTCCATTTTCATCGCTTCCATCACCATCAAGCCTTGTCCAGCAGTGACAGCATCACCCTTTTGCACTAGGTGAGTGACGATAGTGCCGTTCATCGGTGCCTTTAGCTTATCTTCGAGGCATTCCTGCTCCTCTTCTAGCTCTGTCTGAATGGCGCGGTAATGGTAGCTGGTGGCATTAATAAACAGGGTGAAATCATCTTCTACCTGGCTGACAGGTACTTTCACTTTATGACCAGGGCTGTCGATGGCGCCTTTACTGTCACGGTGACTTGCATTATCAGTTTTTACTGTAATTTCAGCGTGCAACACCTCATCGACAAGGTTGCCTTTCAGCACATAAGCAATATTATTAATCTCAAGCTGGTAAACAGATTGCCCTGCAACGACTAGCTCGCTGACATCGATATGTTGTATCTCATGATTATCGTCTAGTAGTGAAACTTGGTGGATACTGTCGCTGTTGAGCCTAAATCCACTGACGGTGCCCCAAGGTGAGTAGGGGTCATGACTGTTTACGGCACACGCTTTTGCGGCAATTTTTCGGGCACACAGCTGATACAAGGCTGCAAGGGCGAGGGCGTTTTGCTCATCATTTGAAGCTGTTAGACTGCGGCCTATCAGTTCATCACCGTAACGCTCGATAAAATCTGTGCTGAAGTTGGCTTCACTAAAGGCTTTATGTTCGGTGATATTAGCGAGAAACTCGATATTGTGTTTCAAACCGCTTATCTGGTACGACTCGAGCGAGTGCACCATACGTTGCAGCGCGCGAGGACGTGACTCGTCCCACACGATGAGCTTAGAGATCATCGGATCGTAGAAGTTACTGATCACATCATTTTCACGAATGCCTGAGTCGATACGCACAAACTTGCTCTGCTCAGGCTCGCGTAAAAAGTTAAGCTTACCACTGGCTGGCAGAAACTCATTTTGTGGATCTTCGGCGTAGATACGCACTTCAAAAGAGTGGCCGTGAATACGTACTTCATCTTGGCTTAGTGGTAATTGAGCGCCACTGGCGACCATAAGTTGCCATTTAACTAAGTCTTGGCCTGTGACCATCTCGGTTACTGGATGCTCAACTTGAAGACGTGTGTTCATCTCCATAAAGTAGAAGCTATCATCGGTATCGAGTAGGAACTCGACGGTTCCTGCCCCGCAATAATCAATAGCCTTAGCCGCGGCAACGGCAGCATCACCCATCTTGATTCTGAGTGCATCACTTAAACCGGGTGCAGGGGCCTCTTCGACAACTTTTTGGTGGCGACGCTGAATAGAGCAATCGCGATCCGACAGGTAGATACAATGACCATGGCTATCGGCAAAAACCTGTACCTCGACATGACGAGGTTGGCGCAGGTAGCGCTCCATTAATAGCTTATCGTTACCGAAAGAGGAGATAGCTTCGCGTCTGGCTGAGTGGATGTTTTCCAAGACTTCATCGCTGTTTTCGACGATACGCATGCCTTTACCACCACCGCCAAAGGCCGCTTTAATCAGTAGTGGAAAGCCCATTTTGTTGGCTTCTTTAACCAGTAAATCATCATCTTGACCGTCGCCGTGGTAACCGGGCACTAAAGGCACATTGGCCGCGCCCATGATCTCTTTTGCAGCACTCTTGCTGCCCATTGAATCAATGGCATCAGAGCTCGGGCCGACAAAAATGACGCCTGCTTGCTTGCACTTTCGTGCAAATTCTGCATTTTCAGAAAGGAAACCATAGCCTGGGTGTATGGCTTGAGAGCCAGAGCGCTTAGCGATATCTAAAATCAGATCCCCTTTTAGGTAAGAATCTGCTGGTGCGCTACCGCCTAAGTAGAAGGATTCATCGGCTAAGGCAACATGGCGAGCGTCGACATCGGCATCGCTGTATAGCGCAACAGTACGAACGCCCATGGCTTTAGCTGTTTTAATAATACGACAGGCAATTTCACCGCGGTTAGCTATTAATAGTTTTTTTATGAGTGATTGATTAGGCATTATTCTGTCCTTGCGCAGGGAGATCTTTTGCAGTTGAATCTGATATTTTCCAGTTAGGGCTGCGTTTCTCAAAGAAGGCATTGAGTCCCTCCTGGCCCTCATCCGATACTCGAATTCTGGCGATTCGTTCACTGGTATCATTGAGGGTTTGCTCATCGATGACACCATCTTCGAGACGAGACAGTAAGGTTTTTACCCATGCCATGCCTTGAGGACTATTTGCGAGTAGGGCTTCGATGATAGGCTGTGCAGCCGCGTCGAGATCATCATTCACTTCATGAATAACTTGTAGCTCGAGGGCTTTGTCGGCAGTGAACCTTTCTGCGGTTAGCATATAGCGGCGTGAGGCGCGTTGCCCCATAGCACGCACCACATAGGGGCTAATCACCGCAGGGATAAGGCCGAGTTTGACCTCTGATAAACAGAAGCTGGCACGCTCGTTAGCAATGGCGATGTCACAGCAGCAGATAAGCCCCAATGCACCACCAAATGCTGCGCCCTGTACTAAGGCTATGGTCGGCTTAGGGAATTTATCTAAGTCAGACATCAACTTTGCCAGCTCATTGGCGTCGGATAAGTTTTGCTCAAAATCCATCTTAGCTTGCTTACGCATCCAGTTAAGATCGGCGCCTGCACTGAAGTTTTTGCCGTTTGCTCTAACGATTAATACCTGGCAATTATCATTGTGGGCAAAATAATCCAGAGATTGAATCATCTCGCTAATCATCACTTCGTCAAAAGCGTTATGTTTTTCGGCTCGATTGAGGATCATCTCTCCCACGCCATTATTCAGTTGGCATGAAACGTATTTAAAATTTTCTAACAATTCATTCGTCATGTTCAGCACTCACAGCTTAGTCAATACCGCTATCGGTTAGGATGGCCAAGGCCATTACATACGGAATACACCGAACTTGGTCTCTTCCACCGGGGCATTGAGCGCCGCAGAGAGGGCTAAGCCGACAACATCACGAGTTTGAGCTGGGTCGATGATGCCATCATCCCAGAGGCGAGCACTGGCATGATAAGGGTGACCCTCTTTATCGTATTGCTCTACGATAGGCTTACGGAATTTTTGCTCCTCCTCCTCACTCCACTCGACGCCTTTGCGGGCCAAACCATCACGTTTGACAGTGGCTAATACGCCAGCCGCTTGCTCACCGCCCATCACAGAGATTCGGGCATTAGGCCACATCCACATCATGGTCGGCTCGAAGGCGCGGCCACACATGCCGTAATTGCCAGCGCCATAACTGCCGCCGATGATGACAGTGAATTTTGGTACGTTGGCACAAGATACCGCCGTCACCATCTTGGCACCGTGCTTAGCGATACCTTCATGTTCGTACTTTTTACCTACCATAAAGCCGGTGATATTTTGTAGGAACAATAGTGGGATCTTGCGCTGACAACACAGTTCGATAAAGTGCGCGCCTTTCTGAGCTGATTCAGAAAACAAGATGCCGTTATTGGCAATAATACCGACAGGGTAGCCGTGTATGCGGGCAAAACCACAGACTAAGGTGCTGCCATAGTTCGCTTTAAACTCATCAAAATCTGAGTCATCGACCACACGTGCTATCACCTCTTTAATATCGAATGGTTTCTTTAGATCGGTACCGACGATGCCGTACAGCTCATTGATATCAAATTTTGGTGGTTTAACTGGGCTAAGCTGAGCTTCAATATTCTTTTGATGGTTCAACCGAGTGACCGCTTTGCGTGCCAATTCAAGTGCGTGATCATCATTTTGCGCCATATGATCGGCTACGCCGGAGATCTTAGTGTGCACCTCTGCGCCGCCAAGTTCTTCAGCGGTGACCTCTTCACCCGTCGCCGCTTTGACTAATGGTGGCCCCGCGAGGAAGATGGTGCCTTGCTCTTTGACGATAATGGACTCATCTGCCATGGCAGGGACATAAGCGCCACCGGCAGTACAAAGTCCCATCACAACCGCGATTTGCGGAATGCCTTTAGCTGACATCTGTGCCTGGTTATAGAAGATGCGACCGAAATGGTCTCTGTCTGGGAAGACTTCATCCTGGCGAGGCAGGTTAGCGCCGCCAGAGTCGACCAAGTAGATACAAGGTAGGTGACAACGACTGGCGATCTCTTGGGCACGCAAATGTTTTTTGACCGTAACCGGATAGTAGGTGCCACCTTTTACGGTCGCATCATTGGCGATGATCATACACTCGATACCGCTTACACGACCAACACCTGCGATAATTCCAGCTGCAGGGACCACATCTTCATAGAGCTCGAAGGCGGCGAACTGAGACAGCTCAAGAAAAGGAGAGCCTGGGTCTAGCAGCTTTTCGACACGTTGACGCGGCAGTAATTTTCCACGAGAAAGATGACGTTCTCGTGCGACTTCACCGCCACCTTGTTCAATTTGATTGAGTTTTAGTTTGAGATCTTGAACAACGGCAGCCATGTCTTCATGTTTTGCCTTGAATTCATCACTGCGGGAATTTATACGACTGCTAAGTTGCGTCACGGTTTCAATCCTTTTGAAGCTTAAAACTAAGGTTTCAATAGATATCAAAGTGCTCAATGACGGCGTTTATGCGCCGTCATTGCACTGATGAATTATTTAGATTCGTTGAATAGCTCACGGCCAATCAACATGCGGCGGATCTCTGAGGTACCAGCACCGATCTCATACAGCTTGGCATCACGTAGTAGTCTACCAGTGGCATATTCATTGACGTAACCGTTACCTCCGAGCAGTTGAATGGCATCCAGCGCCATCTTAGTGGCTAATTCGGCAGAGTAGAGAATCGCTCCTGCAGCATCTTTACGTGTGGTTTCACCACGATCACAAGATTTAGCCACGTTATAGATATAAGATTTTGCGGCGTTCATGCCTGTATACATGTCTGCGAGTTTGCCTTGAACTAGCTGGAACTGGCCTATAGACTTACCAAACTGCTCGCGCTCATGAATGTAAGGAACAACGATATCCATACAGGCTGTCATGATCCCAAGCGGGCCGCCTGAAAGCACGACACGTTCATAATCTAAGCCGCTCATCAGTACCTTAACGCCATTATTCAGGCCGCCAAGTATGTTCTCTTCAGGTACTTCACAGTCTTCAAACACTAGCTCACAGGTGTTTGAGCCACGCATGCCGAGCTTGTCTAGCTTCTGTGCTGTGCTGAATCCTTTAGAGTTACGATCGACAATAAATGCGGTGATTCCGTGAGCACCTTTATCTAGATCTGTCTTGGCATAGATGACATAAGTTTGCGCATCAGGGCCGTTAGTGATCCACATCTTGTTGCCGTTAAGGATATATCTGTCACCCTCTTTACGGGCATGCAGTTTCATTGAAACTACATCCGAACCCGCATTGGGCTCACTCATCGCAAGGGCACCGATATGCTCGCCGCTCACAAGCTTAGGTAGGTACTTGGCTTTTTGTTCAGCATTACCGTTACGGTTAATTTGATTCACACACAAGTTTGAATGGGCGCCATAACTTAAACCGATAGAGGCTGAAGCACGGGAGATCTCCTCCATAGCAACCACATGCGCCAAGTAGCCCATTTCGGCGCCGCCATATTCTTCAGAGACCGTGACACCAAGCAAGCCCATATCACCAAGTACTGGCCAAAGTTCATTTGGAAATGCGTTGTCTCGATCTGTTTTTTCTGCGATCGGGGCTATTTCATTGGCGGCAAAGTTTTGCACTGCATCACGCAGCATGTCGACATCTTCGCCTAGGCCGAAATTAAGAGATGAGTAGAGTTGAGTCATTGCTTGTTGTCCTATCAATTTTTAAATTGTTTTTAGTGTGTCGATTGTTAGCCATCGACTCTCTTAATACTGTGTTAAATTTTGAGGTGTTGCTTATCGCGTATATAGGATGAATAAACTCAGCTTATGTTGCTGTTTTGCATCATTCACCCAGGTAATGACTATTTAGCTTGTAACTCAAGCGCAGCCCTACATTGTTGCTCTGCTGAGTTAAGCTCCATTAAAACGACCTTGATATCATCCATCTGCTGTTGCAGTGAGGATTTCTTCTCCTCAACAAGATCAAGCATAGTATGCAGTTGTGAGCTGCTGTTTTTATCGGCGTCATAGAGTTCAAATAGACGGCGGGTTTCAGCCAGTGAAAACCCAAGACGTTTGCCGCGTAAAATCAGCTTCAGGCGTACTCTATCTTTAAGTCCATAGATCCGAGTTTGACCACGGCGCTTTGGTTTTAGCAGCCCCTGATCTTCATAAAATCGGATACTACGGGTGGTAATATCGAACTCCTTTGATAGATCACTTATTGAGTAAGTCGTTTGTGGACTTTGGTTTTCGCTCATTGCATAACACCATAAAATTTAACTTTTCCAGAACGATATATGAAGTTTACGTAAAGGTAAAGCTTGTGGCTATTTTGACAGATTAAATAATCTGTTTATGGCGACGATGATTTGTCAACGAAATGTGCCACTCAAGCTTACTCTTCATACTGTACGTAGGCTGCGCTGGTTGCCGCTACTTCTATTTTCTTCGTGGAAACGGTGTGACACCTATCCCAAGGTCTAATGGGAATTGATCTGGCTCCCTCCATAATAAGGAGATGGGCTGATTGTTTTATGAGCATTCAACTTGTGATGTTTATTACTTGTTGCCGGGGAGAGCACCATGAATAAGATTAAAAATGAAGATAGCTCGCAGACAAACCTTATGCGTCATAGGGCATTAAATCAGCAAGCTATGGAGAGTCCAGAATCATTTTGGGCTGATGCCGCCCAATCCATTAGTTGGAACAAACCTTGGAATAAAGTGTTAGGCAGTGCACAAGCACCACTCTATTCGTGGTTTGAAGGAGCGAGCCTGAACACCTGTTATAACGCGGTTGATAGGCATGTCGAGCAGGGGCGAGGAGAGCAAGTTGCCATACAATATGTCAGTCCAGTGACTGAGACTGAATACGGTATCACCTACGCAGAGCTGCAAGCGCAAGTAAGCCGCCTTGCGGGCTATATGGACTCGATTGGTGTGAGAAAAGGCGACCGAGTGATTATCTATATGCCGATGGTGCCTGAAACTGCTTACGCCATGTTAGCGTGCGCGCGCATTGGGGCAATTCACTCAGTAGTGTTTGGTGGCTTTGCCGCCAGTGAACTGGCAAGCCGCATTGAGGATGCCAAACCTAAAGCGATTCTATCTGCTTCATGTGGTATCGAACCTTCGGGGGTTGTGCCCTATAAGCCACTACTCGATGACGCCCTTAATCAATCGACTCATCAGGTAGAGCACTGCCTTATTCTTAACCGTAGCCAATATCAGGCTGAGATGACAAGTGAGCGTGATATTGATTGGCAGCACGCTATGCAATCTGCGCCGCCTATCGCTTGTCAGCCAGTAGGCGCTACCGATCCGCTCTATATTCTTTATACCTCAGGTACCACTGGCCAGCCTAAAGGGGTAGTTCGAGATAATGGTGGCCATGGTGTTGCACTGGCGTGGTCAATGAAGCATATCTACAACATAGGCGCAGGTGACACCTTCTGGGCTGCATCCGATGTGGGCTGGGTAGTGGGTCACTCCTACATTGTCTATGGGCCACTTTTAGTGGGGGCGACAACGCTACTATTTGAAGGTAAACCAATAGGTACCCCAGACCCAGGTATTTTTTGGCGAACCATTGAAAAATATCAGGTACGAAGCTTCTTCACTGCCCCCACAGCTATTCGTGCCATTAAACGCGATGATCCTGATGGTGATTTTCTTAAAGATGTTGATCTGAGCTGTT
>PJEL010004237.1_pt1 | contig 11961 bp, 10 predicted proteins | sample 1853271 | NCBI WGS metagenome assembly PJEL01 (sample SAMN08108733, study PRJNA415343) | Invertebrate metagenome, whole genome shotgun sequencing project. | host: Globobulimina | place: Sweden: Gullmar Fjord | collected 2015-08 | reverse complement strand
TCAATGTCTTTTTTATAAAGCTTTGCCACATGCTCTCTTGATTCATCATCATAATATTTTGTGTAGTGATTATAGGTGTTCTTAATTTTGTTTTGGAAACTTGTTAAATGTTGTGAGTAAGGCAGAGCCCGTTTTAATTTTTCCAGCATTTCCAGATCACTTGATTTATTCACATGGGGTAGAGTGGTTTCATTAATTCCCAATATTTTGCATACCTTATTGCAATCCTCCTGTAATTTCTCAAACCTACCGACAAAATCCACCAAAAGATTGAGGAATATGTGCTCTATGCTCTGGCCCGCTGTTTTGGGAATATGTATAAAGATACATTTTTTTGCGCGACAGAGCATTTAGTGAACTCCTTTAAGCAGTTGGGTGTAAATTTTGTTTGCTCTTTTGGCGGTCACTTTACCAGGCAGTAAACATCGTTTACGCACGGGATCGTTGTTTTTCTTAAAAAGGCTATGGCTGTTTGTTTTTTTATGTAGATAAAAATTTTACTTCTCCCCCGGGTGCACAAAGAAATATATAAATATTAGCTTATATTACAAATAATTATATATTAATTTTTACTTCAATAAAAAAAATTATTCCTTTTAGGGGACCCCTTATCGCAACTCCATTGTTTTAGGCACAGCTATTGCTATAATGTGGTTAGCTATTACCTCTTCTGGTCCAAGAGTCCAATGATGACGCTATAGAGTTTAATTCTATCTCAGCCACTGTTGGCTCTTAACCTGTATAAACATAAGTAGGATATTTTTTAAGTGGAGTACTAAAGCATGGCAAATCTAAAACAAATGGATATCATCAAGCGCGGTGTTGATTCCTGGAATACCTGGCGGGTCAATAGTCCCCATATCCTGCCGTCGCTCAGTGATGCCGGGCTCCATATGGCATACCTCAACAAGGCCAACCTCAGTAAGGCTGATCTTTCCGATGCCGGTTTAAGGTTGGCTGACCTCATTGAGGCCAACCTGAAAGGCGCTGACCTGTACTGGGCAAACTTAAGCGAAGCGAACCTGAGGAAAGCCAACCTTGAAAAGGCCAATCTCCAGGGTGCAAACGTCACCGGCAGCAACCTCGAGGATGCCAATCTGTCAAAAGCTGATTTAAGCCAGGCGAATGTCAGCCGGGCAGTTATGAAAAATGCCATACTTGTCAATACAAATCTTAGTGGTGCTGACTTGAGTGGAGTGGACCTCAGCGGCGCCAATCTTAAAAAAGCGAACCTTGTCGGTACCAATCTGACCAACGTAAACCTGGAAGGAGCTGACCTGACCGACGCCATCATTGGTGCGACTCTGTTCGGCAATGTCGATCTCAGTAACACCATAGGCCTTGAATCTTTGGTTCATTTAGGTCCTTCTACCGTGGGAATTGACAGTATCTACAAGTCCAAGGGGACCATTCCCGTTGTTTTTTTAAAAAACGCCGGTGTGCCGGACCACTTAATCGATTATATTGAGCTGTTCGTCGACAGGAATGAAAAGTACTATTCATGTTTTATAAGCTGTGTCGGCAGGGATCAGGAGTTTGCCGAGAATCTCCAATCATACCTGAAGGCGCATGGTGTGCGGTGTTGGCTGGCAACGGAGAAGATGAAGAGAAGGGACAGGAGACATAAAATAATAAATTCAGCTGTTAACATTCATGACAAAGTTATCATGATCCTTTCGGAAAATTCGGTTGAACGGGACTGGGCTGAAAATGAGATTGAAACCGCCCTGCAAAAAGAAAACAAAGATGGCAAAGCCGTTATTCTTCCCCTGGCCATTGACGATGCAATCAAGTTTACTGAAAAGCCCTGGGCGTTAAAAATGAGAAGGAGCCACTGGATCCATGATTTTTCCATGTGGGAGGACAGCAACGAGTTTCAGGAAGCATTTTCGCAACTCTTGAGTGAACTCAATGCTGACGAAGAGAACAGCAGGGAGGAGGCAGACTTCGAGGAAGATTATACGGAAAAATCAGATAGATACACAGCTGTTATTGATCAAAAGATCGCCTGGAATAATATCGAGTATGCCAATCTCTCCTGATTTTCTACCTTTTTCATTTTTCAATATTCAATTTACTGTGTCCCTTCCTCTCCTTTCGTTGAAAGAGAAACGAAACCAGCACTCCCAGCGCAAAACCGATAAGGGTTGTGGCCATTAATAAGACCGCACGTGGCATTGTTATGGCCATAAACAGGATTTTTGTCTCAACCTGCTGCGTATTCTGCAATATTATAATAATACCCAGGCCTACCAGTACAGCTATACTGATCAACTTGAAACGTTCCATGTTCACTCCTTAAACTAGCAGGAAAAAAAGTTAGATTTCAAAACTCTGGTGCATGTCCGGAATTTCAATGGAAGTGAAGCCAAGTTTTGATTGCAGGCTGCCCCTAAAAGCTTTGGCAGATTCCTCCTCGCCATGCACAACAAATGTTTGCGAGGGTTTTTTCTGCATTGCCCCTGCCCAGGCCAGCAGTTCGTCGCGGTCAGCGTGTCCACTGAAACCGGTGATAACTTCAACCTGGGCTTTCATTTCAAATTCATCCCCGAAAATTTTAACAGTCGGCTCTCTTGAGACAATGCGGCGGCCGAGAGTATTGGGGGCCTGCCAACCGGATATCAGGATTGTATTCCTGGGGTCGGAAATTCGGCTGCGCAGATGATGCAGGATACGCCCGCCTTCCATCATGCCGCTGGCACTTATGATGACTGACGGCTCGTCAAGCAAGTTGAGTTTTTTGGATTGTTCGACGCTCTCAGTGAACGTCAGGGTGTCAAAGCCAAAGGGATCTGAATGGTGGTCATTGAGCAGAAAATTCCGTATTTCAGAATCGTAGCATTCCGGATGCATGCGGAAAATGTCGGTTGTGTTGGTGGCCAGCGGGCTGTCAACATAAATGGGCAGGTGCGGAATGGTCCGCTTGTCATGCAGCTTATGAAGGGCATAAACGATCTGTTGCGTGCGGCCTACGGCAAAGGCGGGAATAAGCAGTACGCCGCCCCGATTATAGGTTTCATTGATGATCCGTTCGAGATCTTTTTCAGACTCAGGATAGGGCGGGTGCAGCCGGTCGCCATAGGTGCTTTCAATAAGGAGAATATCCGTACCCTCGATTATTGGTGCCGGATCGCGGATGATCGGGATTCCTTCCCGGCCGATATCGCCACTGAAAACGAGCCGCACATCACGGCCGGTATCTTTATCGTTGATGTCGAGAATGACATGCGCACTGCCCAGCATGTGTCCGGCATCAACCAGGGTTAATTGTACACCCGGAACAATTTCATGCTTGCGGTTGTAGCTCACCCCGATAAAGTTCTGCAAGGCAATTGCTACATCGTCTTTCGTGTAAAGGGGCTCAAAAAGTTTTTTGCCCTGCCGTTTCCTTTTCTTGTTTACGTATCTGACATCATATTCCTGGATATGGGCACTGTCCATCAGCATAACCGAACAGAGGTCCCTGGTAGCGGAGGTACAGTAGATATCCCCTGTAAAACCGTTTTTAGCCAGGCAGGGGATATTGCCGGAATGATCAATATGGGCATGGGAGAGAACCAGGGCATCAATGGTGGTGCCATCGCAGGTGCCCTGCCGATTGAGTTCGAATGCCTCTTTACGTTTACCCTGAAAAAGGCCGCAGTCGAGCATGATCTTATAGCCGTTCACCTCGATAAGATGTTGTGAGCCGGTGACTGTTTTGGCAGCGCCATGAAAGGTAATTTTCATAACTACTCCTGTTTAAGAAGTTATATTATGGGGTCAGGCTTAGATGATATTAGATCAATATAGAGAATTAACCTAATTTATGCTGCAAAATACGTCGTGAAACCTTTTGGGGATGATACTGTAGAGTATGGCTGAAATGTTCGAGAGAAATGCAGGTTAAGGCATCAGATAAAAACCCAGCGCCTTATCATATTCATGGGCATGTCTGAATTCACACCCAATAAATTTATCCCGGACAATTTTTACTTCAACCTGTTTGGAAATAACAGAGGAATGGGAATCATTAAGGGTAAAGGTGACTTCCAGTTCATGGTCTACCTCGATCCTGTTTCTGCCGACAACTGTAAAGCCGATGCCGCCCATGGAGACATCCGTGACAAGCATGGCGCCCCTTTCATTGTTTAGTGAAATGTTGACAAACTGGCCGTGCAGGTTTGTATCTTTGCGATACATTTTTCGCAGTTCTAGACTGACAGAGTAGGACTGCTGGCAGGAGCATTTTATCTTGATGATCTTTTTCTTGTCCTTGAGTTTGGCGACAGACACGGTCCTGGCATGCCGGCAATGCGGGCATTTAAGAACAGTGGTGCCGTCTTCTCTGACAAATGCTTTTTGCGGATCCATCCAAGTAGCTTCCTGTCCAGCAAATTATGTGATGGGGTCAGGCTGACCCCTGATTACTGAATACTTATTGACTAGTGTTAAGATTTATGCTGCTTTAACCACAAGTCTATTTCCTTCTCGATCTCTTCGGAAGAACCGATATTTAACTCAAGCAATCTGCGAAGGTGCATGGCTGTTTCGGTGTCTTCACCAACAAATTTAAACCCGAGTTTGTTCCCCTCAGTATGGACAAGGTCAGCTTCAAAATTCAAGACAATCTCTGTTTCCAGCAAATGAATCGTCAGGTCACAACGATTGCCCATTTTCAGCTGAATTTGGCCTGTACCCTGTATGAGTACGCCTTTCAATGAGATGTCCAGCAACTCACCTTTGTACTTTTTGTTATTACAGTGTATTGCTGCGTCAGTTGTAAAAGGAATACGTTGAAAATTTCTTCTCTCTGGCATTAAGTCCTACCCGAAAAAGGATGGTGGGCCGTGAAGGAATCGAACCTTCAACCTACTGATTAAGAGTCAGTTGCTCTGCCAATTGAGCTAACGGCCCACAATAATTGCAACAAACTCCTGAAGTTATTATCATACCAAATGCAGTGCGTCAAGCGGAATGGCAGTCGATAGCAGAGTTATAACGCTTTAAATTAATGGAGAATAATTGTTGTGAAGAAAGAGAAAAATATCCCACGGGATCCTGTTTGGTATCCATTTACCCAGATGCAGGAGTTTATGGTCCATTCGCCGTTGCCCATAGCATCGGCTGAGGGTTGCTGGTTGGAAGATGTCAACGGTAGACGCTATCTGGACGGGGTTTCATCACTCTGGGCAAATGTGCATGGCCATCAGCATCCGGTTATCAACAGGGCGATTGAGGAACAGATGGGCCGGGTGGCACACAGCACCATGCTCGGTCTTTCCCACCCGGGCGGCATTGAACTGGCCAGGCAGCTTGTTGAGCTGGCGCCTGAAACTTTAAGCCGTATTTTTTATTCAGACTCGGGTGCCACAGCGGTGGAGATTGCTCTGAAGATGGCCTATCAATACTGGCAGCTCAAGGGTGAAACCCAGCGGTATAAATTCCTCAAGCTTTCCGAGGCCTATCACGGTGATACCATCGGTGCTGTTTCACTGGGTGGCATGGATCTTTTCCACGAACGATTTGACCGGCTTTTATTCGATACTATTAAGATGCCAACTCCAAATCTATACCGCCATCCATTCCCGGAAGCCACTGCGGCGGAGGTTGTTGAACGATATATTGCCATGAGCACTGAACTGGTTGAACAGCATGCAGAGCAGGCCTGCGGGTTAATAGTTGAGCCGATTATCCAGGGTGCAGCAGGCATGATCGTCCATCCTGATGGATATCTCAAGCATCTCAGGGAATTGACCCGTAAACATAATATCTTATTGATCGCCGATGAAGTGGCGGTCGGCTTTGGCCGGACAGGCAGGATGTTTGCCTCGGAATGGGAAGATGTCTCTCCTGATCTGCTGTGCCTTGGCAAGGGCATTACCGGCGGCTATCTTCCCCTGGCCGCAACCATGGCCACAGAGGAGGTATTTTCCGCCTTTCTCGGTGATTTTGCCGAGCTGAAAACTTTTTTCCACGGCCATACCTATACCGGCAATCCCCTTGCCTGTGCAGCGGCTTTAGCATCACTGAAGGTTTTCAAGGAGGAAAAGACCCTGGATGCATCTGTATTCGGGCCCAAAGCACAGAGATACAGTGAAGGCATGAAAAGGCTCGAACAGCTTGAGCATGTTGGTTCAGTTCGCTACAGGGGGTTGATGGGCGGCGTCGAACTGGTGAAGGATAAAAATACGCAAGAACCCTATTCCTTTGATAAGCGAATCGGCTACCAGGTTATAATAGAGGCCAGGGAGCGCGGCGTCATGCTGCGGCCGCTTGGTGATGTCATTGTTCTCATGCCGCCTCTGGCAGTGTCTCTGGATGAACTGGACATACTCTTTGAGGTGACGGAAAAGGCGATTATAAAAGCAACAGAAGGTTAAAGGCTTCAATTAATTTCATGCAGTTACAGATGTCTGTGGCTAATAAGTTTTTATTAACTTTAGGCACTTCAAACTGATCACTTTTTATTCATGCAGTTTGCCGTCTGCCAGGGTCAGGCAGCGGTCCATTTCGCCTGCCAACCCAAGGTTGTGGGTGACCATTACGGCTGACAGAGAATAATCTTCACTCATCTCCTGCAGAAGCTGGAAAACCTTATAGCCGGTCTTGGTGTCAAGGTTGCCGGTCGGTTCATCGGCCAGCAGCAAGGAGGGCTTCATGATTATTGCCCGAGCCAGGGCAACCCTCTGCTGTTCCCCGCCTGAAAGCTCTCCGACCTTGTGCTTGACTCGGTGGGATAGTTTAACCTTAGTAAGAATGTCCGACGCATCATCCGCCACCTTTTGACGGTCAAGTCCGGCGATCAAGCCCGGCATCATAACATTTTCCAGGGCAGTGAATTCAGGAAGCAGGTGGTGAAATTGAAAAACAAAACCAATAGCATTATTACGGTAGGCTGAAAGATCAGTATCGTTTTTGGCAAGAATGTCGATTCCTCCATACAGCAATTTGCCGCCAGTCGGTTGGTCAAGTGTGCCAAGGATGTGGAGCAGGGTGGTTTTCCCCGTACCGGAAGCCCCGACGATGGCAATCATCTCACCCATGTGCAGCTGCAGGTCAATGCCCTGCAGTACCTCAATTTTCTGCCCCACATCCGTGTAATATTTCTCAATGCCAATGGCCTGGAAGTCAGCCTGCTCGGCAGAGGGTGGGGCTGTATTTTTTTCCTGTTCAGACATTTGTAACTACTTGAAGTTAATTGAATATTTGAGAAATTGAAGGTTGAAGATTTATGGTGGAAAATTTATAAACCAAAATTTTCAGTCCTTAATTCAAAAAAGTCTGCGGTTAATTATTCTTTTCATCTTTATTCTTTTTCAATCTTCATTCTTCAATTTCTAAGCCTTTCTCACTCATACCGCAGGGCTACGGCCGGTTCAATTTTTGAGGCTTGCCAGGAAGGATATATTGTCGCTAACAAGGTAATCAGCGCGGCAGATACTGCCACAAGAGTGACATCCATAGGCAGGACCTTCACCGGCAGGGTTGTTATGGGGTAAACGTTGCTCGGCAGCTTGATAAACTGATATTTTGAGAGTATCTTGCAGAGGCCAAGTCCGCCAACCACGCCGAGAACTGTTCCCGTCAAGCCGATGATAAGCCCCTCGTAAATGAAGATACGCATAATGCTCCTGGAGGTGGCGCCCATGGATTTTAAAATGGCAATGTCCCTGCCTTTACTCATGACCACCATGATCAGCGTACTGATTATATTAAAGGCCGCCACCAGGACAATAAGGGCCAGGATTATGAACATGGCGGTCTTTTCCAGGCGCAGGGCGGAAAAAAGATTTTTGTTCATTCTTATCCAGTCCTTCACCACGTAGCCGAAGCCGAGCTTTTCCTCAAGCGCGGCTGAAATTTCAGAAACCTTGTAAATATCATTAACTTTTAATTCCAGGCCATGGACACCGTCGCCCAACTCGAGAAATTCCTGGGCCGTTGCCAAAGAAATATAGGCCAGCGAGGAATCGTATTCATACATGCCGGTCTCAAAGACAGCAACTACCCGGCAGGTCTTGATCTTTGGGATTACCCCCATGGGGGTGAGGGGGCCGGATGGAGATAAAAGGCGGATATTGTCCCCGACAGCAACCCGCAGCTGACGGGCAAGTTCACTGCCAAGGATAATTCCAGGCAGTTGACGGCCGCTGTTTTCGGAATCATCGTCTCCAGTCAGCATCGCCAAATTGCCTTCAACGATTTGTTTTTCAAGGCTTAGTACGGTTCCGGCAGTTGCCGGGTCAATGCCCCTTACCACGGCACCGGAGCTGGCATCAGGGACAGATATCATGGTCTGGGAATAGGTGTAGGGTGTAGCGGCAAGAACCCCGTCAACTTTCATGGCCAGCTGGCCCAGTTCCTGGTGATTGGTAATGGTGCGGCCCAGTCTCTGAACAATAATATGGGAATTGATGCCGAGAATCTTTTCACGCAAGCTGTCTGTAAAACCGGTCATCACGGCCAGGACGACAATCAGCGCCATAACGCCGACCGCCACACCGGCCACTGATATGATGGATATAAGGGAGATAAATCCTTCACGCCGCTTGGCTTTAAGGTATCTCAGACTGATAAACCATTCGTAACCCATAAAAGAAAGTGCCTAAAGTTAATTGAAGAGTTGAAAAATTGAAGATCATCAGCATACAAAACTGCTGATGATTGACAGAAGATTTATGGTGGAAAATTTATAAACCAAAATTTTCAGTCCTTATAATTTGTTTTAACACCTTTTTTATTAACCGCATCCCTTAATCATTTTTCCGTTTTCAGGTGTGGGAAAAAGATGACGTCACGGATGGACGGTGAGTCGGTCAATAACATGACCAGTCGGTCAATACCGATACCTTCACCGGCGGCAGCAGGCAAACCGTACTCCAGGGCCCTGACATAATCCTCATCCAGTACCGGGTGGATTTCCTCGTCAGCACCGCGCTCGGCGATCTGTTTTTCAAAGCGCTTTTTCTGATCAACAGGATCATTTAATTCACTAAAGGCATTGGCTATTTCGCGGCCGGTAATAAAGAGCTCGAACCTGTCGGTCACCTGCGGATTTTCTTCGTTGCGCCGGGCCAGGGGGGAGACCTCTGTCGGGTATGCCGTGATAAAGGTCGGATCAATGAGTTTTTCTTCCACCAGGAGTTCAAAGAGTTCGGTTTTAGCCTTACCCGGGCCCGCCTGGGGTTCCAGTTCTATACCCTTGTCCTTGGCCAGCTTGATCACCGCCTCGGGATCATTCAGGATTTCCGGGTCAAGCCCGGCCACCTCTATAAGGGCCTCATCAATGGTATACCGTTTCCAGGGTGGCGCAAGATTGACCACCTGTTCCTGGTAGGTGACCTCCATGGAGCCGTTGACCTCTTCGGTGAGCCAGGAGATCATTTCTTCGGTGAGGTCCATCAGGTCATTATACGTGGCATATGCCTGGTAGAATTCCAGCATGGTGAATTCGGGATTATGACGGGTGGAAAGTCCTTCGTTCCTGAAATTGCGATTAATTTCAAAGACCTTTTCAAATCCACCAACCAGCAGTCTCTTCAGATAAAGCTCCGGGGCAATCCGCAAATACAGCTCCATGTCCAGGGCCTTATGGTATGTTTTGAAGGGCTTGGCGGTCGCCCCTCCCGGCACTGCCTGCATCATGGGTGTTTCCACTTCCAGAAAACCACGGTTGGAAAGAAATTCCCTGAGCAGCCGGATAATTTCAATCCTCTTGCGGAAAGTTTCCCGCACTTCAGGGTTGACGATCAGGTCTACATAACGCTGCCGGTAGCGTATTTCAACATCGGTCAAACCATGCCATTTTTCAGGCAAGGGACGCAGGGACTTGGTTATCAGCTTGACCTGATCAGCATGAATGGTCAGTTCACCGGTATTGGACCTGAAAAGTTTTCCATGAAAACCGACTATATCGCCGATATCCCATTTTTTGAACTGACCGTATAGCTCCTGGCCGACAACATCCTTTTTTATATAGACCTGGATCCTGCCGGATTCATCCTGGATATGCAGAAAGGAGGCCTTGCCGAATTTACGCAAGGCAATAATCCGGCCGGCAACCGTAAAGCTGCGCCTGATATTGGGCGCATCCTCTGAATCGGCTTCAACATCGGCTTCTTCGGCACAGGCGAGCACATCATTAATATGATGGGTGGGTTTAAAATCATTGGCATAGAGATCCACATCCATTTCTGCCAGTTCATCAGCTTTTTTTCTCCGCTGTATGAGGAGTTGGTTCATTTGGTCCATATTGTGTTTCCTGACGTGATGGCGTCGGAAAAATTTCGATCTACTGCGTCGTGGCGCATTTTCGGAGTCTACGCTTACCTGTATATCGAAATTTTTACTTAGCCATCCTTTGACTTTTTACGAGAGCATCACCTTTTACATTTAAAAAATAAAAAATCTGCTAACGTTATATTTCGATTTTATTATGCAGTAATACTTCAACATTGCTACGCAAGGTATTTCTTTCGCAAACCGGCCGAGACTTTCCTGGTCAGCATCAACACCCTCCTTGCCAGATCAGGTGTGAGAGATCCGGTCCCGCAACTGGGGGTGATGATAGTTCTGCTCAGGATGGAAGACAACCCCTTTTTATCTGAAATCAGCATGGCGGCCTGTTTTTCCCAGAGAGCAATGAGGCTATCCGGGGTTTCCTGCTGGATGTTTTCAGGCTCCGAGGTCGGGATTATGCCCCAGGCAATAATTCCGTCACGATCCAGAAAGGCGAGGATCTCCTCTTTGCAGGTGATAAACTTGTCGAAAAAAGAGTAAGCGTCAAAACTGATGATATCTATTTTCGAAGAAAGCAGGATATGCCAGTCAGTATTGGCACAGACGTGCACCCCGGCAAGTCCTCCGGCACCATGGATCGCATCGGTAACCTCAGCCAGGTCCTGGGATATATCCTCAACAGCAATGCTGATAAAGGAAGAGGAGCCCAGGCCGGCCATGGCTGGCTCATCAATAAATAAAAGCACCGGGAGATCGTACGCTTCCTTTAGAAAGCGGACCTGCCAGGCAGCCTTTAAGGCCAATCCCTTGACAACTACCTCACGGAATTGCGGCTCATAATATCCCAAACGCTTGGTCTCGTCAGTTATTCCGGTGAGCATGGTGAAAGGGCCGGTTATCTGTCCCTTTACCGCAACTTTCCCCTGTAAACGGTTGGCAGAGGCAGCCAGCAAATGAAGTCCGTTGGCTCGCTCAGGGCTGGTTTTAAACCTGGAGGCCAGTAGGGTTTCCGGGGCTTCAGATACCTTTAAATATTCCTCGTAAAATGCCAACTGCTGCTCAGGAAATTTCTCTGAGCTGCAATCGAAATAGGTCTTTTCGGCAGTGTCAATGATGCCGGGGATCCCTTCATTAAACTGGTTCAACATTCTTTCCTGGGGATTTGCCGGCAGTTGCGGCCAAAGCGGGATATCCGGAGTGCTTTCAAGTATCCAATCCAGGGCCTGCTGGTGGTTTTCAGCGGGCAGGCTGCCGATAAGGGTAGGCAGGCCGTTTGGTGTAAATGTATTTTTGTTCATGGTTCGTTTCTTCTCTATAGCAGTTCTTCAGGGATCATGTTTTTTCAACTGATCCATGCAAAATAATACCTGAATCTAATATTGTTATGTCAGGGCTGAATCAGGTCCCTACCTAGCAATATTAGCGGTTTATGTCAATAACTTAAACCTGAATCCGTGACGGAAAATTGTTTGAGCCCCGTGTTTACAAGTGATACTTTAGACGGCTCATGGATTCAGGTTTAAGTTATAATGATTGAAGATTGAAGATTGAAAAATGAAAATTATCAGCATACACAATTGTCGTCATACGATACGGGACGACGATTGACGACTGATGATTGTCCCCTAACAAAACATCGGACGATTGACGGACAGAAAATTTAAGGTAGAAAATCTTCGATCTTCAATATCCTGGGGAAAGGACATTTTCTATGAAGATAAGCTGTTTAGTTCCAACAGG
>PJEL010004236.1_pt1 | contig 11962 bp, 11 predicted proteins | sample 1853271 | NCBI WGS metagenome assembly PJEL01 (sample SAMN08108733, study PRJNA415343) | Invertebrate metagenome, whole genome shotgun sequencing project. | host: Globobulimina | place: Sweden: Gullmar Fjord | collected 2015-08 | reverse complement strand
AATCAACAGTATTGCGCAACAGCTCAACTTTTCACGTATTAAACTAGAACATCAAGGTTATCGCCAGCTGCTTAGTACCGAAAAAATCACTCCCTCATCTGATCATGTTAATGACAAAAATTGGATTGGTCAGTCAAAAGCTATGCTTGCCATTGAGCAGTTAGTAACACAAATAGCCCCTACTGACGCTAATGTTCTTATTCTTGGTGAAAATGGCACAGGTAAATCGCTACTCGCCGAGCGAATTCATCAGCTATCACCACGAAAAAGTAATCCTCTAATTACCGTTAATATGGCGGCAATTCCAGACAATTTGTTTGAAAGCGAGCTTTTCGGTCATCAAAAAGGTGCGTTTACTGATGCTAAACAGCATCGTGTTGGCCGCTTTCAATTAGCCGATCAAGGAACACTTTTTTTTGATGAAATTGGCTCTTTACCATTAACATTACAACCAAAATTATTAAGAGTGCTGGAAACTGGCCAATATGAAGTTTTAGGTTCAAGCCAAACACAATCCGCTAATGTGAGGTTAATCAGCGCAACAAATGCTAATTTAAATAAACTTGTTAACACTGGTACTTTTAGACAAGACCTACTGTATCGATTGAATACCTTAGTTATTACCATGCCGGCGTTACGAGAAAGGTTAGACGACATTCAACCTTTAGCTGAGAACTTCATTGAAAAATTCAGCCAAAAGTATCATAAAAATCAACTATCGTTATCAATATCTGCGATCAGTAAACTCAAGCAGCATAACTGGCCCGGTAACATCAGGGAGTTAGGACATGTCATTGAACGTGCTGTTTTGTTGACAACTGAAAAGGTCATAACCGAGCAGCAACTTTTACTTGAAATGCCAGAACCTGAAAACCAAGTAATAAAATTACAATCATTGGAACAAACCGAACGACTGCTAATTGAAAAAGCCATGGCGGTTACTTCAGGCCAGGTTATTGAAGCAGCAAAGTTACTTGAGATTTCAAGAAACGCCCTGTATCGTCGATTGGAAAAATTTAATATCAGCTTTGATGCTAATGCTTAGTCAGATTCAATTAGTCACTGGGCGTAGTCACAATAAGGGATAATGCCTTGAGTCATGAAAACTGGTTAATAACTGGCCTAACCCTAACTGTTATTTGCATTTTATCACTTGCTGGTGCTCTTGCTATGCAGCTAAATTGGAGCAACCTTGGTGTTGCTACCTTATTGTTTTTTCTGAGTTACCCACTGGTCTGGCTTGCATGGCGTTGTTATTGGTTTTGGTGCCAAGCCATAATGCAACTGAGTACCTACACACAAATCATGAGAGAAGGTGAATACAATTTACATTTCAAAAAGCAGCACCCTGACAATTTACTCCTTCAACTACAAAAAGAAATAGCGGCATTAGCACAAGTTAATGTTCAAAAGCAGATACAGACTCAAGCGGTTGATAACTTATTAAACCAGGTACTCGACTCCTGGCCTGTACCCGTTTGTCTCTTTGACCATGAGTTTAAATTAACCTATCGCAATTCAGCAATGAATGAGCAAATACAACAACCAATGTTATTAGGCAGTTTGGCCAAAGACTTAGGGTTTACCCTTAAAGCCAGTCACTTTGAGCATCCAAAATTTGATCAAAAATGGCAATGCCAAACTATTCGCTATCAACCACAAGAACAGCAGCAATGGCTTTTTTCTGCCTTAGATATTTCACAATTACTCAATCAAGCCCAAAGTACCACGCAACAGAATTTAATCAGAGTACTAGGTCATGAACTGAGAAATTCATTAACACCTATGTATTCGATGACAGACACCTTACTCAGCAATACGCAATTAAATGAACAGCAAACAAGGTTGGTTTTATCCAGAATAAAGCAACGCAGTAACCGATTGCTTTCTTTTATTGGTGAATACAGTCGGTTAGCCCAACTGCCATCTCCCAAGCTAAAGTGGTTTAGCTTTTCAGAGGTATTACTTGAAGCACAAAGTATGTTAAACACAGAAAATTGTCAGATAAATTTTCACGGTAGTGAGCAATGTTTTGGTGATATTGAACAAATTGCACAAGTCATGATTAACTTGTTAAAAAATGCCTTTGAAGCATGTGACGAAAGTCAGAGTAAAATTGAAGTCAAAGCCTATAACATGCAACACCTACAAGTTATTGAGGTGAGTGATAATGGTCCAGGCTTCGCGAATTTAGATAATGTATTAACACCTTTTTATACCACTAAACAACATGGCTCGGGCATTGGTTTATCTTTATGTGCTGAAATAGCGAGAAATCATGGCGGACAGCTACAAGTAGCAAATAATGTTGATGGCGGGGCAAAAATCATCATGCGTTGGCCAAATATACCAAGAAAAAACAAATGATACTGAGCACTTATTAAATTAACACTCAGCATCCAGAATTTTAAGACTCTCCGGTATTACTACCGCCGATTTTAGGCGCATGCTGAATAATACGATCAGCTAAACGAGAAAACGGTAGGCTTTGCAGCCAAACTTTACCATGACCAGAAAGGGTCGCAATAAATAAACCTTCGCCACCAAATAACATGCTTTTTAAGCCTTTGGTCATTTCGATATCATAATCAACACCGTCACTAAAGCCGACTAAGCAACCGGTATCAACCCGTAGCGTTTCACCATTAAGCTCTTTTTCGATGATTGTACCGCCAGCATGCAAAAATGCTAAGCCATCACCTTCAAGGCGTTCCAAAATAAAACCTTCACCACCAAAAAAGCCACTACCTAGGCGTTTATTAAAAGTAATATCTATTTTTGTTCCAAGAGCTGCACATAAAAAGGCGTCTTTTTGACAGGTAACACCACCGCCGATATCAGCTAAATCTACACAAATAATAGATCCCGGATATGGTGCAGCAAATGCAACGGTTTTTCGGCTATTGTTATGGTTAGTAAAATGCGTCATAAACAATGATTCGCCTGTCATTATTCGCTTTCCTGCTGAGAACAACTTCCCCATCAATCCCTGATTTGCATCTGAGCCATCGCCCATCTTAGTTTCAAATTCGATACCGTCTTCCATGTAATTCATCGCGCCAGCTTCTGCGACAACAGTTTCACCTCGGTCTAGTTCAATTTCGACCATCTGCATCGACTGACCAATAATTTTATAATCTATTTCATGGCTTCTCATTATCATTCCTTGTTTTCTGTAATGGTAAAAATTGCTAACTGCGACTCAGGTCTATTTTTAGATGGTCGGCGGCTGTAATTGCTTATTTAGTACATCAGGTCCTCTTGGTAGCGTATTGCCATTAATGACAACATTCTCATGATTGTAAGACTGAATGTACTGGGTATTGATAACATATGATCGTTGCAATCGAATAAAGTTATCCGATAACGCTTCTAAACTTGCTTTTAATGAGCAATAGACAACAATTTTTTCACCACTAATCAAAAAATAATTGACATAATTTCCCATACTTTCAATGTAGAGTATATGAGACGCTTTAACATGATGAATACGACGATTTGATTTTAATACTAGTACCGAGTCGCTAACCTTAAGTTCGTTGTCATTTATCGTTGTGCGTAATTTTGTTACTTGTTCTCGCTCTATAAAATATAGCTGTAAAACTTTTAATGCCGCAACAAATATAATCGTGCTATTAACCAACACTATATTGCGTACTAAGTTTGAAAAGTCGAGTAAATTACCATTTTTATTTAGCAGCAATTGTTGATAAAAATAATGATCGAAAGTGCGCTGTAAACTGCCCGCAATAATCAACAAAGCAGCATAACTTAAAATAAACTGTTGGAACTTTCTTTGTAGTAGAAAGTTTGGCAGTAGCCAATAAATCATGGCGTATACCGCCATTATTCTGGGCGGTAATAAAACAAATTCCAAATAAAAAGAAGCATAGAGTCCAGTATCTGCTTTCACCCAAATAAAGCTAAAAGCGAGATAATAAATCAACCAAAATGCTACATGACTTAACGGTCTCGATCCTAATAGGTAGCAGGATTGGCTATGTTTGCTAACATTGCTATCAGCTTTAAAAATATTAATCATGAACTCCCATGCTTTCGAATAAAAACTTTACTAGTTCATATAAATACATAACAAAGTGAATAACTTACGATTACATTTAACCTTATAAGTAAGTAGTTCACCTCACATAAAGGTTAATGTCTATATGAAAATATCAATAAATAATACACCTAAAATTAGACCTATACTCATCTGTTCATTGCTGGCCTTTAATCTCAGTCATTGTATTTACTCAAATGCTTTCGCCGCACAGAAACTAACAGCTACAACTCAACCTAAGTTACTCGGCCCGCATAAAGAACTCAAACGGCGAGCCGACTGGCAAGCAATATTTTCCACCGTACAGCTTGACGATAGCGTCAATATTGGTAAAAAAATCAAGCAACTTCATGATGAAAGTCCTCTTATCAAAGCTGGCCTGCAAAGTAACGATATCATTACTAAAGTAAATAATAAAACAATCCATATTAATGAAGATTGGTACGATATAACCGACGCATTGGTGTCTGATGCAACTTTCAAGGTTGAATATCTAAGAGCAAAAAAATCCTTAACGGCAAAAATTCAATTTCCTCCTATTGTCCAAGAAAACTATCAGCACTTAACTACTTATTATCAATCAATAGAAAATCCCAACGGCTTTAAACAGCGGGTTATTATTACTAAACCGAAATCAAATGCGCCACAACCAGCGATATTTATTATACAAGGCTTGAGCTGTTCCAGTATCGAACTATTACCTTCACGAAAGTCCAACTACAGTCGCCTATTAAAAGCTATTGTGACAAAGAGCGATATGGTGGTCATGCGAGTTGAAAAACCAGGACTTGGCGACAGTGAAGGTAATTGTTCACAAACCGATTTTAATACCGAGCTTGCCGGCTATGAAGTCGCTCTAAAAACATTAAAATCATTACCTTATGTAGATGCAAATAAAATTATTATCTATGGCAATAGTATGGGTAGCGCTATAGCACCTTACCTCGCGAATAAATACCACGCAAACGCCGTTATTGCTGATGGCACTTTCTTTCGCTCTTGGTTTGAACATATGCTCGAAATAGAACGGCGTATTAAAAGTATGCAAGGTCTGTCTGAGAGTGAAATAACCCAGCAAATGAATATCGCTTATATTCCTTTGTATTACGGTATGTTGATAGAAAAGAAAAGTTACCAACAGCTCATAGAAGAAAGCCCAATGTTAGCTAAATACAACTACCACGGGTTAAACCACATGTATGGACGCCCGATGAGTTACTATCACCAAATTCAAGAATTTGATTTCTCTGGTGAATGGCAAAAAATAACGGTGCCGGTAAAAATTCGCTGGGGTACCAATGATTGGATCATGTCGGAATCCGACAATGACATGATAGTAAAAGTATTAACTTCGCAGAAAAATAACCATATAGAGCTATTCAAATACTCCGGACTCGATCATTGGAGCACTATTCACCATACGGCTAAAGATTCGTTTGTCGGTAAGCCAGGTATTTGGGATGACAACATTGGCCTACAGATAGTCAATTGGGCTAAAGCGATTAGTTTTCCATAATGCCGATAGTATTCACTAAGGAGCTTGCCTTAATGTAACTATTTCTTACATTTAGACACTGAACATTTTAATATATGTCAGTGTCTATAATCCCTAACGTAATCGCACCTTAAAATAAAAATCAGGAAGTAAGCATGACAAAACCCACAACATTGATAGCAGGGCTAGTAACAACACTATTACTGACCTTTGCATTGAACAGTCAAGCAACGAAGTTTGAAGAAGGTAAACACTATACCGTCGTCGCCGAAAAGAAAACATCATCTCCAGAGTTGAGTGAATACTTTTCTTACTATTGCCCTTCGTGTCGCGCCTATGAACCTTACCTTGATGGCTTTAAAAAAGTGATGCCTAAAAAGGCGACGTTCAATAAGGTTCATGTTGATTTTATGGGACAAACCTCTCCTGAAATTCAATTTATGTTAAGTAAAGCACTTATCATTGCGGAGAAAACAGCCATTGATAGCAAGTTTTCTCCCGCGGTTTTTAAATACTTACAAACAGATAGGGCGACGATTAACAATGAAAAAGACATTCGGAATATTTTTGTTTTAAGCGGTGGTGATGGTAAGAAGTTTGATCAAGGTATGAAAAATTTTTCTATTATCGGACAAGCAAAAAGAGAGAAAAAAATACAAGATAAGCTTTCAAAAAATCGTCAATTAACGAGCGTGCCAACCATGGTGGTTAATGGTAAGTACTTAATCGATAGTAAATCACTTGATAGAAAGAGTTTCTTTGCTGAATATAACGAATTAGTTGCGTACTTGTTTACCCTTTAAGCTCAATATTCCCGATACGGGTGTAAGAAGAGACTTTTTAGAGAAAATTAAAGCTAACCTTACATCCTGTACATAAAAGCCGAATTAAATAATTCGGCTTTTATAGTTTCAAAATAACAATGATTTAATTAACGACGGCGTGGCTTATTCGATTTAGCTTTATTTTTATCACCAAATGCCTGTTGTCGGCCATGCTTCTTTTGTCGGCCTAAAGTATTTTTACGTGCCGGGGCATCTGTTTTTGTTAAATCTGGTTCATAGCCAGGTAACCATTGTTGCATTAAGCGGCTATCAAGCACTTTTTCTACTGCTTCTAGTAACCATGCTTCAGATGGGCTCATCAAAGAAATAGCTAAACCGTCATTACCTGCGCGACCTGTACGCCCAATACGATGAATATAATCTTCGGCAATATAAGGTAATTCATAGTTAATCACATAGCGTAAATCGCTAATATCTATACCACGAGCAGCAACATCTGTTGCCACTAATGCTCTAGTCTTACCGGCTTTAAATTCAGCTAAGGCTTTATCTCGAGCACCTTGCGACTTGTCGCCATGTATTGACTGCGTTTTCACACCGTCTTTGCACATTTCCTTCGCTAGATCATCCGCACCTTGTTTGGTACGGGTAAAAATAAGCACTTGTTGCCAGTTTTTTGAACCAATAAGAAATGAGGTTAACTCACGCTTTCTATCACTATCAACGGTATAAACTATTTGTTCTACTTTTGCAGCGGCAGCATTACGTTCACTCACTTCAATCAGTTCAGGCTCATTCAGTAAGGTTTTACTCAACTTAAATATTGCGTCGTCAAAAGTCGCTGAAAATAATAGCGTCTGCCTTTTCGGTGGTAAGCGATTTAAGATACGGTCGATTTCATCTTTAAAGCCCATATCTAACATTCTATCGGCTTCATCAAAGACAATCGTTTCAAGGTGAATTAACAAGACACTACCATTGATTATATGGTCTAAAAGCCTTCCTGGCGTAGCAACTAAAACATCTACGCCTTTTTCTATTGCCGCTATTTGAGGCTTAATGCTAACACCGCCATAGGCGACAGCAATATTAAGCTCAGTGTTTTCAGCGTAGCTAATAAAGCTTTTATAAACTTGTTGAGCAAGCTCACGGGTAGGCGTTAATACTAATGCACGTATTGGTCTTTGAGCAGGAATATTCTCACCTAAACGTTGCAAAATAGGTAAAGCAAAGGCCGCGGTTTTCCCTGTGCCTGTTTGCGCACCCGCCATAATATCTTTATTGGCTAAAATGGCAGGAATTGCTTGTTGTTGAATAGGTGTTGGCTGTTCGTAGCCTAGTGCTTTCACTACATCGGTAAGCGACTTATCTAAGGCTAATGAAGAAAAACTCATCGTAATTTATCGCTTCTTTTTTGATTGTTGCTGCTTAAGATCATGCTCAAGCTCATCAGGGTAGTACACTAACCCTTGTTCGTTCTGACTTGGGAAAACCACAACAGCAAGCTCATCATCTGCTAGACCATGCGACCAGCGACTAAACCATTTATTGAGAGAAATAGCTTCTGGCTGGCACTCTTGCCATCCATCTGTTGCCCAAGCTTCTGCAAATTCTTGATTTGGCCAAACAGGAACACAGTCTTCTTCTTCCGTATTGAGCATGACACAACCATGTTCATCGGTTAGTATCCACAGTTGGTTATTTTCAACGACTTCTTTTAAAAAGTATGTTGCTCGTTGTGCATCGTCCATCTGCAGTATTTGCTTAATTCTTGCTTGCTCTAACACGATTTTTCCTATGAAAAATGAAACAGGGTAATAATAGGTCTATTCTACAAAAATTTGCATCTCTTCACCGATTTGTTTGCGCATTTCCATTAATTTTTTCGCACTTTCATGCTGTTTTATATCAGCTTCAGTTTCTGGAAGCCATTGTGGTACACGTTCAGACTGACCATTTTGATCAACAGCAACCATAATAACAATACAGTGTGTGGTTAATCGTCTATTTAATGACTTCGGATCACAAGCATTTACTTCAAGCGCAATATGCATTGAAGAGTTGCCTGTATAAATAACTTTCGCTTCGACTTCCACTAAACTTCCGACATGAATAGGGGCAACAAAGCGAATGCCCCCCGCATAGGCTGTGACACAATATCGACCGCTCCAACCTGCAGCACATGCATAAGCCGCTAAATCGATCCATTTCATTACCGCACCGCCATGCACCTTACCACCAAAATTAACATCTTGTGGTTCAGCTAAAAATCTAAGCGTGATATCGCGTTGTGGTTGGTTCATTTATTTTCCTATGTAAGATATTTATCTAGCTATCTAAGTCTAATCAATTGAGCCAGAAGCTTACAATACCTAGTATTTAGAGGTACATTACCATCTGTTATGTCATAGTTAAAATTTAAAGGGAAATCATGCAAATTTGGGTTGATGCTGACGCCTGTCCAGTAGTCATTAAAGAAATATTATTTCGCGCTGCAGAGCGTACACAAACGCAAACGACCTTACTGGCAAATCACTATTTGAAAATACCACCGTCAAAAGTTATCAGTTTTGTTCAGGTAAGTTCCGGGTTTGATGTTGCTGATGATGAAATTGTTAAACGAGCTACACCAAACGACTTAGTGATCACCGCCGATATCCCGTTAGCTGCTGAAGTTGTTGAAAAGGGCTGTTTAGCGCTTAACCCTAGAGGCGAGCTCTATACAGAAAGTAATATTCGTCAGCGACTTAATATGCGGGACTTTATGGATACTATGCGCTCAAGTGGGGTTGATACAGGTGGTGCTCCACCGATTAGCCAAGCTGATCGACAAGCTTTTGCTAATAACCTTGATAAGTTACTAGCTCAGCAATAGGCCAATGCCAATATAAAAATGCCAACACTAGGTTGGCATTTTATATTATTTAGCTGGATTAGTACGGCGGCCGGCACTTTTACCACCTGGGGTATTAGGACTATTGGCATAAGGGTTACCATTAGTACTATTACCCGTATGACGTTTGTTTTTGCCGGTAGGTTTATGACCTCGAGCGTTATCTCCCGAACGCTGCCCATCTTTATGTTCAGGCTTATCTGTTTTAAATTTCTTAGGTTTTTTAGCCTTTAACGCACGTAGCTTACGCGACTCTGGCAAAGCATGTACAGGTTCAAATTCTGCAACAATCTCTCTTGGTAAATGTGTTTGAATAACATGTTCAACATCATTTAATAAATCTATTTCATCTGCACAAACCAATGACACTGCATGACCACTGGCTCCTGCTCGACCAGTACGGCCAATACGGTGCACATAGTCTTCAGGAACATTAGGTAATTCAAAATTTACTACCTGAGGTAATTGATCAATATCTATACCGCGTGCAGCAATATCAGTAGCAACTAAGACACTAACAGTGCCATCTTTAAAATGCGCCAATGCTTTAGTGCGTGCACCTTGACTTTTATTGCCATGAATAGCTGCCGCACTGATACCAGATGCATCTAGCTGTTTAGTTAATTTATTAGCTCCGTGCTTTGTTTTCATGAACACAATAACTTGCTGCCAGTCATTAGCTTTAATCAAATGTGTTAATAGCGGCGCTTTTTTATTTTTATCAACAGAGTAAATTAATTGCTCAACCGTTTCTGCCGTCGTATTCTTTGGACTAACCGATATTTCAACGGGATTATTCACTAGGCCTTTGGCAAGCTCACGAATATCAGGACAAAATGTTGCAGAGAAAAGTAAGTTTTGACGATTTTTCGGTAACAATGATAAGATTTTCTTAATATCACGTAAAAAACCCATATCTAACATTCTGTCAGCTTCATCAAGTACTAAGATTTCTAACTGATTAAATCTAATAGCATTTTGGTTGTATAAATCCAACAAACGACCTGGTGTTGCGACTAGGATATCAACACCTTGACGTAGTCTTGTCATTTGAGGGTTAATTTTAACTCCACCAAATACTACCGTTGATTTAAGTGGTAAATGTTTACCATACATTTCAACGTTTTCTGCTATTTGTGCGGCCAGTTCACGTGTAGGAGTAACAATTAAAGTCCTTGCCTGGTTAGGACGAACTTTGTCACCCTTTGATAAAATTTCTAAAATAGGTAATGTGAAGCCAGCAGTTTTACCTGTACCTGTTTGCGCTGCGGCCATAACATCTTGACCTGCTAGTACTGCAGGAATTGCCTGAGCTTGAATAGGCGATGGTTCAGTATAACCTTTTTCAGCAATAGCTTTTTGAATTGGGGCAGATAGGCCTAGATCGGTAAAACTCATAAAATATACTCTTTTTTGCAAGGGTTTGAGCAAGTGTCAAACAGCGGTGCAGAATACAGGATAGCGGGACTCAGTGCAATAATAGTACATGTTCTTAGTGCTAATTTCGTACTAAATTACACTGGTTTCTAAGGTAACAAATTTATTCCGTTAGTGCGTGTTCTAATGCTACAACATCGCAGAACTGATAACCTTTGGAACGTACTGATTGTATCAATGTAGTCGGCAGGCCTACAGCCTTGAGTTTATTTCGTATTCGAGCAACTTTAATGTCTATTGAGCGATCAATACCATCATAGTCTGAGCCTTTTAATACTCTAAGTATCAGTTGACGTGAAACAACACTTTTATGTTTAGTAGCAATAAAATAGAACAGTTCATACTCTTCTTGAGTTAACCCGAGTGATTGGGAACGATAAAAGCAGTCTGTTGCTGTCGGGATAAACTTCAACTCACCAAACTCAAGAATGTCAGCCGATTCATATATCGTCGGTCTAACGCCCAAGCGCTTTATACGTTGATAAAGTACTTCAAAAGGTGCCGTCTTTAAAACAAAGTCATCGGCCCCTACTTCAAAACATTTAATTTCAGCAAGTGGGTCTTTATAATTTGTAATGAAAATAATCGGTCGTTGATAAAACTCTCTGAGCTGCCTGCAAACTTCATAGCCATCAATATCTGGTAGTCCTATGTCCAGTAAAACTAAATCTGGAAAAATATTTATCACTTTGCGTAGTGCAGCAGATCCATTAAAAATCTGAGTAACCCCAAACCCTTTACTTTCTAACTGATTTTTTAACGTAAGAGACACCACATTATCATCTTCCACAATTAGTATTTCTTTCACGATGGCGTTCCTTAAATTTTGCTCTCGTAAATTCCAGCCAACTTCTAATGACTTGACTCTAAAGCGAAATTTACTATCGTGAGAGTTTGCTCTTTTTATTTGCGTACAACAATACTGAAACAGCTGAGAATTGTATCTGTTATGTAACTCTTAGCTAACCAGATCACTTTGTAAAGTAAGGAATGCCTATAAATTCAGCACATTTGAAATTATAATTTGATAGAAACGAAAAAACCCGCAACAAGGTTGCGGGTTTTAGAATGATGGTGGAGGGAGGTGGATTCGAACCACCGAAGGCTGAGCCGTCAGATTTACAGTCTGATCCCTTTGGCCACTCGGGAACCCCTCCACAGGATCGAAAACCCGGAATTAACCAGGATTTCTAAAAAGAAGTCTAGCAATGTCCTACTCTCACATGGGAACTCCCACACTACCATCGGCGCTAACACATTTCACTACTGAGTTCGGAATGGGATCAGGTGGG
>PJEL010004235.1_pt1 | contig 11968 bp, 13 predicted proteins | sample 1853271 | NCBI WGS metagenome assembly PJEL01 (sample SAMN08108733, study PRJNA415343) | Invertebrate metagenome, whole genome shotgun sequencing project. | host: Globobulimina | place: Sweden: Gullmar Fjord | collected 2015-08 | reverse complement strand
AAATAGAAGTGATAGATACCGCCTTGTTTTGTACGGGGCGTAGCGCAGTCTGGTAGCGCACTTGTCTGGGGGACAAGTGGTCGCAAGTTCAAATCTTGCCGTCCCGACCAAATCATACCAAGGGTTTTCAGAGTTTCTGAAAGTCCTTTTTTTGTTTCTGGTGTCGGGTCATGGTGTCGCTTTTGCATTTTTTTGGCTCTTTTCATGAATCTTATAACTAATTTAAAGCCATTTAATGACTTTTCGTTTTGTATCAATCTGATAGTTTACGTTTTTCAAAAAATTCATACCTAACAAGCCTTTTGATAAATCTGACCCACCAGCATAATTGATAATACTTATTTTTAAATTATTCATCCTGTATGGACCTACAACGATATAGTCAAAGTTTGTTGATTTTGTATTTACCCTACGACCATCTGCAACTATTGCCTTAGAGTGTTGATAATCATAAATTCTAAATTTCTTGGCCAAATCGTCATGGATTGTAGTGGTAGATGCACCGGTATCGAGAACCAACAAAGTTGATATTTCACTACCATTATTTCCCAGCCGAACCGGAATCAAGATTGAATTATTTTTTATTATAACTGAAGTTTCACGTACTTTGCTTATAGATGCTGAAATAGTTTTACGGAGAGGCTTTTTTGACGGCCGTGAGGTGATAGCCTTTGAAACAACAAGGTCTTTGCTCATTTCAGGATGATTGCTATTTGAAAATTGTTTAACGCCATCTTTATCTGTCCACGAATAAATATTATCTTCCGGTTTTTCTTGAGAAAATTGTTTTTTGACATATTTTTGTCTTGGCTTGAATTGAGTCTCAGGCAACGGGCCATCCGGTTTGAATTTAACCCAGGGTCTATATGTGACAATAGGGTCAGGGCTATCAAATATTTTTTTAATAATATCGAACTCAAACATTTTGCCACTAACGACCAAATAAAAATAGACCGGTAATCCTCCTATAATAATTCCTAAAAGAATCATCCAGCAAGACAGACCATTACGTTTTTTGGCACTTTTTTTGTTATTTTGTTCAAGGGAGTCACTTCTAAAAAATCGCTTTTTAAATTCAGAATCTTTCATATCAACATCCGCAAAGTCAATAGAGCATAAATTATAGCCGAACATTTGTTTTTAAGTAGTTCGGGAGCAACAAAGTGGAAACATTTGTATCAAGAGAAGATCTGGTTGTAAAGTGAGATTAAATTATATGAAAAAGGTCCGAATTGAATCAGATACATATATATTAGTTACCGTATTATTTCCCATTACCACTTAACTCATCAATTGTTGTTAGTTCCGGTATCTGGGTAAACCTTCCTGACAATGCATCCATAGCATTTTCAACAGCCCCATCAAGCTCATGCAGGTAAATTTCTGTGGTTTTCATTTCTGAATGCCCTAAAATCATCTGAATCGTTTTGGTACTTGTTTTAGGGTTATCTGACATCAACGATGCCATCAGATGCCGTAAAGTATGAAATCCAAAATGGGGGACAATCCCGGCACGTTTGCAAAGACCTTTCATAAACTTTGGTCTGTTCATATATCTGGTTCCGGATTGTTCATTGTAAAAAACCCACTTTTCATGCTTCCGGTTCTGCCACATTTTCCATATGGTGTCATATAATTCTTCGTTAATCTTCACCGGGATCTTTTTATATGAACCGTCCCGGGTCTTCCGGGTCCATTTTCTCAGGGTCTTTTTTTCAAAATTAATATCCTGCCAGGTCAATCTTAAAGCCTCATCTATCCGAGCCAGGGTATGGAGAAGAACAATCAACAAATCTTTTTCATCGGTTCGCGGATCTGCTGCCAGGATTAATTTGCTAACGTCAGACTCCTGGGGGATTTGCTTTTCTGCCACGGTATGCGGAAGCTTGTCAATTTTTTTGCATGGGTTCCTATTCATCTTTTCAAGAACATCTTTGCAATAAGTAAACAAGGCTGATAACTCTCTGCGGTGAACATTATAATTGTTGTTGCTGTGTCGGGTTGACAAGTATTTTGAAACCATTTCAGGCGTGATATCTATAATGGGATGATCACCACCGAGAAACTGGTAAAAGCATTTATAAACATACTTTTTATATTTATAGACACCAACAACAAATTTTCTTTGAGCAAAATCCAGGTAAATATCACACGCTTCCGAAAATGCCATGCCGGTTGCTTCTGGCAGTTGTTGCTTGAGTTCTTTTTTCCTTTCTTCCCTGGCTGCCATTGCCTCTTGTTTGGTTGAAAACCCTCTGCCCCCGTAATTCTTTCCCTGATACTGAAACCGGTATATCCAATCCTTCCGGTTCGGGTCCCTGTAAAATCCCATTTATTATATCCTCCTTAAACCTTAACCGTTTTAATCCGGCAGGGTAAAAACCGCCGAACCTGTGTTTGTGTTTATATACAGTCTTGGTGGAAACTTGCAATAATTCTGCAACATCGTCCGGTGTTAATAATTTTGCGAGTATAGTCAATGTTTTATCCCACGCTCAAGGAAACTGAATTGTTGGATTTGTGAATCGTATTTTGATGAAAAATTGAAACTGCAATATCAAAATACTTTAAAAATCTTGAAAACTCTTCTTCGCCCATTTCTATGAAATAGCCAACCTTTGGTATATATGTTCCTTTAAACATTCTAATAAACATTTTGTAAGGATGCTTGAACGTTTTCCAAAGTCTAATTTTATCTTCGATAATAATTTTACAGTTGGTTGCCTGCCCACAAGATTCTATTTTTTCGCTGTATTTTTTTTGGGTTCTTTCTTTTCTTCTTTCTTTTTCTTTAATTGCTGCTTGATGATGATTAGAAGTTTTTTCTATAAATTTGGTGATGAATACAGCAATTTGATTTTTGTAGACAACGTTATTTTGCATTTTATGAGCGATCAAAAGAGATCCTATTTTTTCAAAATTCTCAATTATTTGGGTCTGTAGGTCATGGACATCTAATTTATCTAACTGATCCTTAATTTCTTCACTGACGATGGCTTTAGGTAAATAATGAAGGATTCCAACTGCAATTTGCTGTTTGAATATATCGTTGGTCTCTAAACGATACATGATTGACATCAATAAATTTTGGATCACAAATTTATTTTTTCGATAATCGGAAATTTTAGATTTGTGGGTTTTTGATCCATACTTTCTTATCGAATAATCATCTATTTCATTGGCCCATTTCGGAAGTTCAAGTTGATGAGTTTTGTCTTTTGATTCACATTTTGATTTTGGGTCAAAATATCCATTTGCACTAAAGTAATCTGTGAATTTCCCCCAATGTGTTTTTGATTTAATATAACTTTCAAAAACAAGCCCATAATTCCAATGTTTCAATAAATTTTTATTACCAATTTGTCCTTTTTTCCCTTCTTCAGTTTCAATAAATAAATGCCAGTGTGGATCGCCCGCCTTATGCCATTCTAAAATCCATACCCAGTCATGAATGATTATTCCAGAAGTTCTTTGGAGGTTATGAATGAATTGATTGATAGCCCCTTTTTTCTTTATCGTTTCATAGGCTTCTTGCCCTGAACCGGAAAATTTTTTTAAATCAATTGTTAAAACAACTTGTCTTGTCGCTTTATATTTCAATACCGAGAGTCTTTGGGCAATTTTTTTTGATATACCTTGATTAACGAAACAAGATTGGCACCAGGAAATTGAACAAGATTTTTTATATCCATATATTTTATATTTTTGACATTGCAGGGTTGTCACGTTCTTTTTATCAAGAATAGGAGAAGGCCTTCGGCCTTCTCTTGCTTGTAGATCCTTCGGATCTACAAGCTCTTTAATTTGTGGATTTTTAAAGTTTGGAATTGAAACAGAATATTGTTTTGCCTGGGGGATATATACAGCATCACCCATTAAACCAGAGTATGGGCCTTTTGCAATGCAAACTCTTTCCATAAAAAAACCTCCTTGGATAATTAAATACGGATTAATGTATTCAATGTTCCAACGAGGTTGGTTGACACTACTTATTGAAAATTATATATAAATAGTGTTCCGGTCCTTATGGTTGCTTTGTGGGCATTATATTGTCGGAACATTTAAGCCCTTGGAAGGTGTCTCACCACCTTCCTTGGGTTTCTTGTTAAGTTGTAATATCTATGTTTTCTTTTTTCTTTTTTTCCACGCTGAATTTCCTTTTAAATATTTATCATTAGTATGACCACTCCTTGAAATCGCCTTATTTTTTAAAGTTTTTTCCTTTCTTCTTTTAATGTATTCTTGCCAGTCTTTTAATTCAATCCAAGGAATATAAATTATTTGAGGCATTCCAGAATCTGCAAGTTGTTCATATTTAATGTTAATTTTTTTTAACGTTTTGTTGTCTTCGATGGTATGAAAGGCAAAGGCGGTTAAACGACCTTCTTTAATTCGTTTATGTACTGCGGTTCTTGAGACGCCAACAAAACTGGCCGCACCACCTGGTGAAACAACATTATATCCTTTTGTAATTGTAAGAATGGCGTCCCACCACAGTTCTTTTTCTTCATCATGTCCAAATTGCCTGTAAAGCATAGTTCCAGGGTCAGGTTCACCAATGGAATTCTTATGTTTTTTTGGAATAGTAATAAAGGTTATAATTTCTTTCATTTTTTGGACACCTGTTTTCCTTATAAAAAGTTTTCAATATGAAATCTTTTTCATGTTCACAAAAATTTGTCAACATAAAGTTTTCAAAATGTAATCTTTTTTTAGAATCAGACTGATTTTTGGAAAGGTGACAGTTGTTCTATATAGATCAAGTTAAAGGCCCGGACCCCGTTCCGAGGTTCCGGTCCTCCTCACTCGGGGGCGAGCCGTTCGTCTGGTCCTCCCCCTCCACGGATTCCAAGCCTGGGGCTTTGCCCCTGATGAAATTACCTTGATTGTGTTACGTGCTAAGGCACGGGGATTGACGGCTCTTTTAAAATGTCGCTGTATTGACGGACTAAACATACGAAGGGTAAATCGCGCCAGGTGGGAAGGGCAGTTAACAAGGAGGAAATGAAGAGGCTTTAAGCGTGAAGAAGCAATCAAGGAAATAATATGTTCAAAAAATATTCCACGAGCTTGCTTGACATAGGGAAAATAAAAAACCTGCCTGTCAGATCCTCATAGGCTAAAGTTAATTTCTCAGTTATAGCGAAACGCCAAGGAACGAACCCGTGAAAATTCTTGAGCGCTCAATAAGCTCAATATGTCAATAAGCTTAAAAACGTAGGAGCAAAAAATTATTTACTATAAATATCTCCATAATACTTTTAAGACTGGCGACAGTTATTTTTAATCTGTGTTAGGATTTGGTTCATATATCTTTGCGACTTTTTTTTCTTCACGTTTCTGTTTTACATCATCAGAAATTAATTGAGTAGGCAGCAAGGCCATTATAAGACACCAAATTTGTATTATAAATAGAATTGCAATTAAACTATATGAAAAACCGCGAAGTGTTTTCGAAATACTTAAGAAGAAATTCAACTGTTTTAAGATTGGGTAAAAAAATTCAACACCAATCGAAATTATTATAGATCCAGTTGAAAGAAACATGGGTATTGTTAGAAGCCGAATTCTTTGAATTTCAAGTGATCGTTTTATCCTTGAAGTATCGGTTTTGAAAATATTAGCTAACGCATTAGGAAATATGATTGCAATCCAGGCCCCCATGATTGCAAAGATTATTGCCGAAAGGTCACGGAGAGATTTGTATAATGGTAATTGATCTTTTACACTAACCGTTTTTCCGTAAAAATATCCAAAATAGACTGATAATAGTAATATTAAAATCACTAAAAAACAAAAAAGATATTTTGCTATTTTGGAGGACATTATTTAAGGACCTTGGGTAATAATACAGGTTTTAATTTTTTTAAGGTTGCTATTAAATCAGATTGTTTAAAAAAACCAGAATCTTCTCGTTTGATATTTGTATCTTCACTAAACCTTGCTATAGATTGATCTATCCATCTGGTTTTTACTTCTTTTTGTAATTTAAAACCAATATTATTCCACCCATCTTTTTCATCATTTGAATCCCATTCCTCAATCATTGTATTCAATTGTTCAAGTGTTGGTGTACAATCAACCTCATATCTAATTCGATGAAAGGTTTGTGTGCTTGGAGGAACGTATTGACCAAAGCTAAGGCTATTCCAAATTTCTTGCAAACGTGTTTTATCTGTACCTTTATTCGGTGAAAGTTTATTTTTTTGAATAATTTTTCGGATTTGATCGTGATTATTTTTTATATAAGCAATGGTGCTTTCTTTCTTCTTTAAACCCACAATGAATTTTGGTTTTAGTTCTAATGGAGTGTCTTTATTCGTTTTGCGATAGCCAAGTATTTTTGAGTTATCATTGGGATCATAAGCTACATATTTAGTGAATTTAGAAATAAACTCATGAAGATATCTTACAAAGGATGGGTTGCTGGTCTTATTCCCTTTTTCGCCAACTGTTGCATAAATATTTTCTTTTGGAAAAATCCAAAAATATGTAGGGTAACCTGGAATGCTTTTCGGTGGTAATTTACTACGTTGTATATTGACAGTCCCGACATTTTGATCGGCCTGTACGGAAGTTATTCTACCTTTTGAGTGAGGTACTTCGTTCCATAATGTGATTAAAAGAGATTCCGATTTAGGCATAGGTTCAATCGCCAAACAAAAAGTACGCAAATAGTTACCACCATTAACAACTTGATATGTACACGTTTGTTCTAAAGATTTACCTGTGATCCATGTTTTTAATTCTTCTGTAATTATTGATATATCGCCAAATTTTGGGCCTGGGATACGGTCTTCATAGTAGCCACATCTATCAATTTGGAAAAAGCTGAATACAGTTGTCAACATATAAATGTTCTCCTATCAAAAATAATTATTTTGACTTTCAGAACAATTAAGAATTGTTTTCTACTTGAAAGTCTAATTATAGAAAACTGTGTAGGAATAATATTTATTAAATATTTGGTCAATAGATATGTTTTTTTGTAAATAATTTTTAATTAAATTTTTATTCTTATATTTGAAAAAATGTCGGAAGGAAACGTGCAAGAACGGGCAGAGCCTCGTTTCCTTGCACGTTTCCTTCCGATTCCCAAACCAATACAAGATTTTCTTAAGATTTAATCAAACCCTTCAATTTCAGTGGGAAAGAAAAATGAATTTCTTGTTGTTGAATATTGAGCCCCTCCTTTTTGAAGTTCAATTAAATCCTTCAGGGGCAAGCCTTGTGTACTGACCAATTTTTCAATTAATTCATTTGTTAATGGCTCCAGGCCCTGGCCAGAAGCTAAAATATTTTTTATTTTCTCAGTCTGGCGTGGGGTTATATTTTTTTGTTTTTTCAAACGTTTTCCTTTGCCCATATGTATCTCCTTAGTCTTGCGCTTAGTCTTGCGCTTTTTTTCCAAAACGTGTGATATCCGCCTCTTTGTGTAAAATAACGAAAACCGGAAAGGCTGATTTTAAAGGGGATTGGCGTTTATTAAGGATGTGTGAAAATGACGGCAATCTGTCTACGAACCAGGGAGCCGATAAAAGATTTTTTGGGAGCGTCATTCTCCTACACCATTTACCAATATATAAAATTATATAATTCGAAATTATGGTGGTTTATTGGTGTCGCCTTTGGTGTCGCTTTTGGTTCTTTTTATGGTCTCAAAAGGGGAGGGAGTGGAATACACCCACTTGTAACCAAGGGCCTTTTGTCCTCTAAAAAATCGGCATGTGTTCTGGGGGACAAGTGGTCGCAAGTTCAAATCTTGCCGTCCCGACCAAATCATACCAAGGGTTTTCAGATTTTCTGAAAGTCCTTTTTTTGTTTCTGGTGTCGCTTTTGCATTTTTTCGGCTCTTTTCATGAATCTCAAAACTAATTTAAAGCCACTTAATGACTTTTCGTTTTGTATCAATCTGATAGTTTACGTTTTTCAAAAAATTCATACCTAATAAACCTTTTGATAAACCTGATCCACCAGCATAATTGATAATACTTATTTTTAAATTATTCATCCTGTATGGCCCGTCAACGATATAGTCAAAGTTTGTTGATTTTGTATTTACCCTACGACCATCTGCAACTCTTGCCTTAAAGTGTTGGTAATCATAAATTCTAAATTTATTGGCAAAGTCTTCATGGATTGTAGTGGTAGATGCGCCGGTATCGAGAACTAATAAAGTAGATATCTCATGACCACTATATCCAAGTCTAACCGGAATAAATATTATCTTCCGGTTTTTCTTTGGAAAATTGCTTTTTGGTAACCATGACAAAAGGAATATGCGTTCTCATGAATTATTCCGAAAATATATTTATAATCCCGAAATCATTAACATCCCTGAAATGGAGAAAACAAAAAAACAGCACTTATTTTTGGACCGGAAAATAACCAATGTTCGGGAAAATTTTACAGACATCAATTTTATTAAATCTGTTTCGATAAAGGATCAAGTTGTTTTGATTATCAGCATTGATTCCAATGAACTTTACAGAGATGAAGGATATGTTGAAATAGAAGTTCTGAAAGCGGTTTCCAAAGGAAGGTATGGTGACGTTTAAAGAGGAGAAAATATTTTAAAATTCTTCTTTATTGGAACCCGGATATTTTTTTGATCCTCCCCTAAAAAAGTAAGCACAAGATTAAGCCATTTTTGGATAGGCCAAAGCGCACACTCTGTTTATTATTCCGGCGTAATCATCCAGGATCTACTATATCTCCAAATAGCAGAATGAGATTTTTTTTGCATTGAAACTTTTTTTGATATAACGTGATTCTGATGATATGTTTCATTTGCTCCATTATTGAAAAAATATACTTATTGGTATTTTCCGTAGATATTTTACAATTTCTCGGAAAAATTGCCAGTGGGATTGTTGGATACTATTTGAATTGTTCAATCTTTGAATAGTGATGGATTATCCAACAAGCATGAATTTAGGATTCCACATTAAAATATCTCTTGTGACCATAATAAGGAGATAATTATGCCTGAAAAATCGACTTATGAAGAATTACAGAAAAGGATTCTGGAGTTAGAACGTGCAGGATCTAACCGCAATCATGCACAGGAGGTTTTGAAAAGATCGGAAGAAAAGTTTTCCAAGGCATGCCACCTTGGGCCACTACCGATGACAATAAGTTCAATAGAAGATGGTAACTACCAAGAGGTGAATGAAAAATTGGGGTGATGACAAAACAATCAGGGGATTTATCCTTAACACCCGCGACATCACAGAGTACAAACGGGCTGAGGAGGGTCTGCATGAGAGGGAAGCACATTTGCGTACATGGATCGAAACGATACCTGATCTTATATGGTCGAAGGACCCAGATGGTGTTTATATTTTCTGTAATTTAAAATTTGAACGTTTTTTTGGAGCAAAAGAGACGGTTATTATGGGTAAAACAGATTATGATTTTCTAGACAAAGAATTAGCGGATTTTTTCCGAGAGAAGGACAAGGCCGTTATGGCCGCCGCCACCCCTATCGTCAATGAAAAAGAAAAAACGAATGGGTCTTCGAAGTATGAAAGAAAGGGTCAATCTGCTTCAGGGTCAGATGTCAATCCATTCACAGTTAAATAAAGGAACTGAAATAGTAATCAGGCTGCCTTTAAAGGATAAACAATAATGGATCAAAAGAAGCGCATTTTAATCATTGACGATCATCCGCTTTTCAGAGAAGGCATTAAAGCCATCATACAAGGTGACAGCAGGTATGAGGTGATCGGTGAAGCAGGAGATGCGAGTCATGGGCTAAAATCAGTCAGAAAATTCGAACCGGATCTTGCTGTAGTGGATCTCTCCCTTCCGGATATAAGCGGTTTTGATCTTATCCGGGATATTCTGAAATATTACCCGGATATACGAATCTTGATATTGAGTATGCATTCCAAAGTAGACTATATCGTAAAAGCATTCCAGGCCGGCGCCTTTGGATATATTACCAAAGAATCTGCCGCAGATATGCTGATCTCTGGAATTGAGCACACCTTAAAAGGGGATTATTTCATGGACACTTCCATATCCCAGCAGGTGATAAGAAAACTTGCTGAATTGCCGGATAAGAAGCCTGTTGCCGTCGTTGAAAGCTATGATTCATTAACACCCCGGGAACAGGAAATTATGGTCCTTGTGGCCAGTGGGATGTCATCCCGAAAAATTGCAGACAAGCTGTTTATCAGCTCAAAAACAGTGGACAATCACCGTTCCAGAATAATGCGTAAACTTGGTGTCAGCAGTGTCATTGATCTTGCTCGCCGTGCTGCCAAAATAGGCTTGATTGACCTGGATCTCTGGAAAGAATGATAAAGCATCCTCCATCAATTTTCAGGGCAATCCCTCTCCATCCTCTTTGGGAAAATATCCCCTCCAGGAAATTTTCCCGGTAAGAATGAGCCCTCCCACCTATTTACAATAAAAACCCAATTCAGTAATAAACAGCCTATCGTAAAAAATTGAATTGTTGTCTGTTTAACCAATATTCAGGTGATTTTTTGAGCCAATAGCAACCGGAAAATTAAATATGGCTGATGATAAAAAAATGTCCACCAGCGGGCATCCAGATTTAACACGGTTTATCCGGAGTATTCAGCGTATTGAAGGAAAACCGGATTGTTTTGCCAGGGCTGCCATAAAATGCGTTAGCCCGGACTGCCAATGGAACCTCTATTGCCTCAAGGAATTAATAAAGTTAGAGAGAAAAAGCCATGAGCATTAAAAGTCAGTATCTTAAAGGAGTTATCGGCTGCGCCCTGATGTTGAAAGATGCTACAAGAATCATATCGCAATTTGTCGATATATCTATAAGTTCAGATAAGTTGTTTGAGGATATTTCATTAAAAAAGAATAAAAAACTTGCTTCTGACAGAGTGGAAAAAGAAATTAGTACTTTTATTTTGGAGAAAATTGGGTGGAACAGATCCCATGCTGCAAAAATTCTTAAGATTAGTTACAAAACTTTACTCTATAAAATACAAGATTTTGAAGTTAAACCTCTTATAAAAAATGAACAACCAAACCATACGTACTGAAGGAACGGAAGGAGAATGGAGAATAATGGCAGGTGTTTAAGGAATGACAGACGGATTCTTTTTGCCATAATTGAATTTCATGACTGGAAAATTATTTGTCTTGAGTCTCTATTTATAGTACTGTGATTTTTACGATGTAAACAGCTTTTTATAAAAAAATTGAAATATGAAAAAAATCATATCAACTGAAAAACTTCCAATTAAACTATGGCTAAATGATATTGAAGAGGGTGCCCTTCAACAGGCAAAAAATATTGCAAACTTTCCCTATGCTCAGCAACATGTCGCTGTCATGCCTGATGCACATCAAGGTTATGGCATGCCCATAGGAGGCATCCTTGCAACAAGAGAAGTGATTATTCCAAATGCTGTGGGGGTAGATATTGGCTGTGGTATGTGTGCTGTCAGAACAAATATCACAAAAGTCACCAAAGAACAGGTGATGAATGTGATGAAAAGTATCAGGGAGTTGATTCCACTTGGTATGAAGCGGCACAAAAATGCCCAGGACAGGAATCTAATGCCTGACATGCCTTCCGGCCTCATTGTTAAAAGAGAATATGGCAATGCACTAAAACAACTGGGAACTCTTGGAGGAGGCAATCATTTCATAGAACTTCAAAGGGATGCAGCCGGGTTTGTCTGGCTGATGATACATTCAGGCAGCCGGAACCTTGGATATACCGTTGCCAAGCACTACAACAGACTTGCTATAAAAAAGAATCAAAAAAAAAGAGACTCAGTACCAAAAAGCTGGCAGCTTTCATATTTCAAGATGTCATCATCCACTGGTAAAGAGTATCTGGCAGAGATGCTATACTGTGTTGAGTTTGCCCTTGCCAATAGAAAACTGATGATGGCAAGAGTTATACAAGTAATGTCTGAGCACTTAGATGGCCCGTCAGGAGCTCTTACTCCCAATGATTTTGGGGAAA
>PJEL010004234.1_pt1 | contig 11968 bp, 10 predicted proteins | sample 1853271 | NCBI WGS metagenome assembly PJEL01 (sample SAMN08108733, study PRJNA415343) | Invertebrate metagenome, whole genome shotgun sequencing project. | host: Globobulimina | place: Sweden: Gullmar Fjord | collected 2015-08 | reverse complement strand
CTCATATAACAATAAACCATTATACTGTACTCTAACCCCTACTATAGCAGCCCCTCTGCACAATGGAAACACCTTGCATGTGCATAGCCTACCGGATGTTAGCCTACCCCAACAACGAGTCGTTAGATAGACGTCACAACCACCTGAGGCGTGACAATCTAATCTTTCAGAGTTGCGCCTTTGACACGCAACTGCCACGTCACACAGAGTCATAAACCCTTAATCATGTGTGTACTTGCAGTGTCACACTGCGCCCCAACCCGTAACAGAAAAATTATGAATAAATGTGATGACGTGTATGCTTTTCACATAACGATGGGTCATCAACATGTCGGTCACAATGATGAATTACCTAAGTGCCCGGAGTAGAGGCCTTACCAAGGTTAAGGCTACGCACCAACCCTAACCCTAGCCCTTAACAGTCAAGAACTCAGCAATGATTCCAGGAATCGCGTGTGAAACGGTGGTTGCAACCCCACATAAGACCAAAAAGAGGTGAGGAAGCAACGTACTAAGTAAACTTACGACTTGTGAGTCCCCTAACCCTAACCCTAACCCTAAAACCCTAAAACCCATCATGGCCCCAATACCCCGACCCTGGCTCTGGCTCTGATCGTAATCGTTAACCCTGCAAAAGCATCCCTGTTGATGTGTGGTGTAAACCCTAAGCCCTAACCCTAACCGTACACCCTAAACAACTCTGAACCCCTTATTTTTAATTATGTTTGTTGTCGTTGTTGATGTTTATCTTCAAGAAAAGATAAGATCATGAATATCCGTGCTGTGGCTCTCACATGACCGCTACTGGAGTCCATATTACATATTATATTTCTCTAATCCTAAGGTGATTGCTAGGCTAGCAGCTGCTTGGAAAGAAGAAATAGTAATAACTAATAACGCTCGTATACATCATAGTTAGCGTAAGTTTGCTCTGGACAAACTCTTACTACGTGCTTACTTGTGCCTTTTACACATGTTGTGGGTTACGGGTTACGAGTTATGGCTTAGCATAACTTGAGTTGGGTTGGGCTATATGTATATATATATATATGGATGACTGACTGAAGCATCCATCATATCAAGAAGCCTGATATAGCAACAACCAGGGAAATTATTTAGTTAAAAACTGAATACATATGAGGAGTAGGACAGCTGATTTGGGTGACGAGTTTTGGATTGGGCAACGGGTATTGGACGATGGTGGATTTGTTGCAACTGTGCGTTATGTGGGACCGGTGGTGTCTAGCAAGTCCACAGACTCTACCGTGACATGGATAGGTGTTGAGTTTGATGAATTAAATCGAGGAAAGCATAGTACCGGTGCTGTTGAACACCCCATCACAGGAGTTCAGGTACGTCGTTTTACTATACATTGCATAATACTAATCATTATTTTTATCATCATTTCTTGGTTCTACTGGTGTAATTTATCAGTTCAACAAATTAGGTTCAGTACTTTTCAATCGAATCTGGAGGTAGCTGTTCATTTCTCAAGCCTCGGAGACTTGATAGGGGACAGCCTTTATTAGAGGCTATACGAAAGCAGTATGTGTCCCATCAGGTGCGCTTGTGAAAGTATATTATTATATTATTTATTGGGGGTGGGCTCGGGTTCAAGGTATTTAGCTGTTTGCTCTCACTCTAATATACTAATTTCTACTACTGCCGCTTCTTTCCAGGCACCTCTTGTTGCTCCAGACAATGTTCTTACCGGCGTGTATGCACGTACGTGCAGAGGGGGTCAAAAGAAGATTGAATTTGTGGGCGAAGAGCAAATACGATCCAGACAGCAAGTACCGTCTCTGAACAGGTGTGCACGTTTGTAGTGTTTGAAATTGCAGGCGCAGCAGCTTCTTCTTTTGGTGGTGTTCTGACTCTGATATGCATGAATGTAATATTTATATTCTCGCCTTCCGTTAGCTGCACACTGAGCGAATCACGAATCAGTGAAATTGGTGATGAGGAGGAAGTGAATCAAGAAATGGGTCACCTGCAGTACCTTGACCTAAAATCAAACCTCCTTAGTAACTGGCATGAAATAGCAATCCTGAGCAGAGCGCTGCCTAACCTGCAGGTACTGCTGCTGGGAGGGAACCGATTGGGTCCTGCACCAATGAGTCTTGCCGATGATATCATGGCAATACATTTTGGGAGGAATGGCTTTTCACAGTTACTGTCGTTAGAGCTTTCAGGTGTTAGACTATCCTCCTGGTCACAAGTGAGTAGTGTGTTATTCCTGCTTTGATTTACGTACGTGTTCGCACCACCACCACCACCTATCAATTGCTGTGAATAATATGTGATGAGGTCAGGTGCAAAAGATGGAGCGGGCTTTACCACGCCTTGAGGAGTTGATTTTAGCGGGAAATTGCCTTTCGGATCTTCCATCTTCAGGTTTTGAGACCGTACGAAATGAAATCAAAAGGAAAATAATAAGCAGCGCTTTTATTGCTCTAGGTGAACACTGAAACAGACCACCACCAATATAGGCACGGTAGTGGGATTTAACAACTTAAGATCGTTGGATCTGAGCGAGGTTTGTTGTTTAATCCCTGTCTCATGTGAACTCTTCTTATTGGTTTTGGTGGCTCCTATTTAAAGCTATGAAAATTTCCCCCCTTTTTCTTTCAGTGCCAACTATCTCTATGGAAACAAGCAGAGGCATTTGGAGATCTTCCCAAGCTTGAATTTCTGGGGTTGAGCTATAACTTAATATCAGAGGTAGCCAGCCAGCTACTGCCTTTCTGGCAACAAGACGGCAGGCATACATACCTAAACAGACATATATATATATAATGGAAATTGACAAGCGCATGTTCTTGGATGGTGTATTACAGGTTGACCTGGCCCCCGGAAAGTTCCATCTCTTGTATCATCTCACTCTGAGTGGCAATGCTATTACTTCGTGGGGAGATATAGATCATATAGGAGGGCTACCTGCTTTGAAGGTGCTTAGACTCACTGCAAACCCCCTAACCAAGGGGATAGGGGCCAGAGAAGCCAGGTCGCAGGTGTTAATTTCCCACTCGTGTGTTGAGTGTGTGTGTGTTTGATCTCAATTCCAGACAAACCAAACCGAACTCCTCCTATAGGTGATAGCTAGGCTGCCAAGGCTTTTAGTGCTCAATGGCAGCAGCATCTCTGTGAGGTAGAGTAGACTACTTAATCGTGTTTAGAGTACTCTTATTGCATACGACTACTCCTATCTTCTGAAGGTTGGTTTTATGACCTGACCCTGCGCCATTACTACCCAGAGAGAGGGTCGAAGCAGAGAAGTCATACATTCGGGCTTTGCTACTGCAGCGCGGTATAAGGTAAGGGGGAAGAGATTAGTAGATACGATACGCCGCCGAATGAAGTGGTGCCACCTTTGTTATTTGCCTTATAAGCAGTAGCAGCCGCCGCCTTATCTATTGAGCCTCGCCTGACCCCCCACCACTATTCAGCGGTGGCACTCATCGCATTGGTGAATCTGCTGTGGTATCTGTTGGTACAACTACTTCGACTTCTGCTGCTTATGGCAGCCTGTGCGATGATAGTGATGTTTCGGATCCACACTTCAACCGCCTGGCAGTGGTGCATCGTGAAAGCTTATCTGCGTTAGGTGGTGGAGGGACAGGACACATGGAATCAGGAGGGACAGGTACACTGGCAAAGGTAACATTGATATTTGGCATCTTTATAGGCGTATGCGAGCGATATTATCTTTTTATTATTCCGTTTCACTTTGAAGGGATTGGTCAATGTCACTCTTCAGAGTCGAGAGCACACCATTGTAAAAAAAATTCCCAACTCGTTGACTGTTGGACGGCTGAAGCAGCTATGCCGAAGACTGATTGGGTTTGATGAAGATTCTCAGGTGCGTTGCGTGTGTGTGTCTACCACCAATAATATCTAGCTAGCTAGCTTTTTGTCATGACTATATTTCAAAACCTCGAGACATGAAAATATATTCTCATCTTTTTCAAGGTACTGCAATTGAGGTTTAGAGAAGAGGGCGTGGAGGTGAGACGACCGACCTCAACTCGAAAAACAGAGCAGAGCAGAGAACAGTAATAGCTTACCCCACCCCAGTTCTCACCTAATGAGCAACACTCTATCCCGTTTCAGGTATTGTCATTAGGTGAAGAGAATGAGGGGCACTCATTGGAGTATCTTGGGGTGACCCAGGAGGAAGGATGTAAAGTCTGGGCTGTTGAGAAGTTCGAAAACCCTAGGTGGGTGACGACGAGACACAATAAGCCCATACACACACCTCAATCTCATTCTATTGTAACTCCTCCTTTCGGTAATAAAGCAGCCCTGAAGAAGTAGATGAATCTCAAGATATAGTCCGTGCTCAGGTACGTATGCTATTCCCCCACCACCACCTATGCCCTTTGGAAGCAGTAGTGCTTGATCAAATTACATTATCTAATTATATTTCCAGGTGGAGCGTGTCAATGCATTGCACGTCATGAGAAGAGGTCAACAGGAAGCAGAGCGCCAGGCTGTTACTGCTACTACCACTACTATTGCCCCTGGTTGATTCGGAGTTGAAAAATCTTTGCGAATAGGTAGCAGCTAGGAGGGATGGTGGTGCTGTTTCTTTTAGGCACTGAGCAGCCCTTATTACTATCACCTTCATCTGTATGTAACAAGTCCAAATATTTGTCTATGTGCACGCACGCACCACCTATGAGTAACCCCATAAGGTGAAAAATGATCATTGTTGAATCGAATCGAGGTTGGTGAAGTATATACCCTTATATATTCATTCATTCCTTTTTATGGCGCAGAATAGTCTAGCTTAGATTCTAGCTTCTTGTTTTCTGTCATCTTGCGTGTGGCCTTAAAGAAATCCTCTTCAACAACATAATCCCGATCAGCTCGAATGGCACATAGACCTGCTTCAGTGCAGATGTTGCGCAGATCTGCGCCGTTGAAATCCTCTGCAAGCTTTACTATGCTCTCGAAGTCAATCTCTCCACGTTTAGTGATTGGAGCAGCATGGATCTGGAACAGGGAGAGGGAAATAACAACCACCATATTTTCATTAGTCAGGTCAGATTTTCACGACAGGGCCCGATATCAATTACAACAAACCACCACCACCTTGAGGATGTCAAGACGTGAGGTCTCGTTTGGTAGAGGAATTTCAATCTTACGGTCCAGACGTCCCGGTCGAAGTAGCGCTGGGTCTAAGATATCAGGCCGATTGGTTGCCATGACCACTTTCACCTTGGTGATATATTATATCATAAAAATGTGTGTTTGTGATTAGCTCAGCTCACAGGGGGGGGAGAGATAATATGATACAGATATAAACGTTCAATGTGTGTATATACCTGCCCCAAGTCCTCAAATCCATCAAGCTAGAATTGATTGTCATACCACCCGATACGAGTTACAACATGAGAAGCCAATCAACGCAGCAGTAGTCAGTATAGGTGAAGTGAATATCTTAAATGGGATAAAATAAAACACTGATTCGAGCCATTCTACACAGCCCTTAACACAGCGTAAAGATATGGTACATCTTCAGATAATATTCACAATCAATTCTTCCTTTTTCAAAGTTGCAGCATCAAATGATGACCTGCTGCCCCCCCCCCTTTCATCTATTCATGTAACCCACCTGATTGAGGAGCTCCATGAGTGTCCGCTGAATCTCGCGATCCGCAGATGTGCCCTGCAGCAGGGGACAACATCAGGACGACGGGTTATCATCCTAAAAAAATCATCAACACCACCACCTATCATCATACCTCAGAGAAACGTGATCCACCTATAGCATCTATTTCATCCATAAATATCACGCAGGGCTCGTGCTCTTTGGCATAACCAAACATCTCCCTGACAATTCTTGCACTTTCACCTATATATTTATCCACAATGGCAGAAGCCACTACCTAGCATGTGGTGGTGGATAATGTCATGTCAGGGGTTAAAGCATCAATGGAATACATCGATTCATGGGATTTTTTCAGTTTATGAAAGAAAAAAGCGAGGCCGAAGGTTCAACATGCTGCGTACTTTGAGAAATGTGGCATCGATGTTGGAAGCCAATGCCCTAGCAAGAAGTGTCTTTCCTGTCCCTGGTGGGCCGTAAAGCAGAACTCCCTGATTGTGTTCAACTTAGGAGACCTTGGTTTCATGCACGGAGGCAAAGGGGTTTGGTGGTGTTACCTTTGGGGGCCTTATGCCAACACGCCGGAAGAGTTCGGGGTTGGTCAGCGGAAGCTCAATCACCTGCGTTTATATAGGCCAGAAACCATCATTGGAAAATGGAAAATAAAGAAAGGTTGTAGCATGAGCGTTCAATACTACATCAAAGCTGCAGTAGCATAGTATTATATCAGACCAAGATGTTGCGGTTGTGTATAAATCATCAGTATACCTCTCGAAGCTCCCTGATTTGGTCCGCTAGCCCACCAATAGCAGAGAATGACACCCCTCCTGGATCTTCATTGAGCACTGAGGAGAGTGAATGAAACAAATGTAGTATGAGCAGCCAGAAGATTTAATTCTGAGAGTATTATATCAGCAACACAACAAAATACTAGCGTAAATACAGCCGGCCCATCTTCCACAAATCCAATACTACAAATTCTCTCCTTCAAACTGCACTACATAGGCTTAGGCTCCTCACTGTGAAAAACAGTAGGGTCCACTTCCCGAGGCAGCTTGCGCATGATGGTCAACGTTGTCACATCCAGGGAAACCCGTGTTCCTGGCTTGAGTTGAGCCTTTTGGTTCGGTCGGTAGGGGGATGAAAAGAATTAAAATTAAAAATGGTGGGTCGTCGTGAAGCTGCTGAGCTACGGTGATGATTGGTTAGTTATTAGTTATACCTTTTCCAATTTCTTTCGGCAACCTACTACGTAACGTGGTCCCGAGGATGCCTTTACAATAAACCGCTCATCATCCAACTGCTTCAGGACGTCACTGATAATTTGGCCCAGGCTTTGTAATGCCTTGAGGTCATCTTCAGTCTTGTTGTATTCCTTTTGGGTATTTTGTACGTGGAGGAAAGGACATACATCAATCAATGACTTATCGGTGGCTTTCATCCTTGATTCTGGTTCAAAGGCATATATAATGACAGATACGAATACTGCAGCACGCTAAGCGCTAATTATAATAATACCATAACACGGTCAGTAGTATCAAAACAACGATCCGAAATTGTCACCACTTTTCAATTCACAGGAGCACCACAATAATCCACATCATCTCACCTTGACAAGCCCCTTAACCTCCTCTCTCATCCGCTTAACTCGAGCTTCCATCTCCCTATGCTCTCGCACCTATCCAAAAAGTAGTAACGGAGATTAAAAAACGAGACAAGGACGACAAATTTCCACCAGACACACGGACTGGTACCAAAAAAATGATAATAAATCTAAATCACACAACACCGCGAAACAGGTAAAGGGCTTCAGTTGGAACATTAACTACAGACCTAAGCCGCCGCTTGGTACACAAAAATATAACAAATGCCGGAAAGGGATTACGCAAGACGGTGAATGACACAGGTCGATTAATGGTTCAGTTATCAGTGGCAGAGCTTGAAGAAGTCAAGATACTGCCATTTTTTTCCCACGGAGTCAATGGAAGGATGCTGTATGTATAACGTTATGTGTGTAGAATCAGAGTGCGACCAACAGAGAACCTAGTCTATCTCGCTAACTGATGATCCTCTGAAGATGCGAGTTGAGCTCCAAACATTGTTAGGATTAGATACTCAACCGCTTACTCTTGCACTCTGATTCTACGCACATGATGTTTTACATACAATAAGATAATCTCAACGCATTACCCCCCCAAAACGAATCACTAATAAAGAGAATCTAGAGTATGTTGCTAACGACTGGTTCTCTGAAGGTGCAAGTTGGACCGTTGGGCTCCAAGCAGTGCCCAAACCCCCACGGCCTAGCTCTTTTGCTCTGATTCAATACACATAACGCTTTACATACAATATAGGGGGTGGGTCAGGCAGTAGGGGGCCAGGGAAGGGAGGTAGGGGGTACTAGAGTCAGACTAATGGCTTGGGGGAAGGTATCCCTACCTTTCGGCGGTAGTTATCAAGTAATGCGGTCCTGGGATCATCCATGGCTGCAATGTGGGTCACTGAGTCGGTTGACAAAATGAAGTCTGCATTATTCCTGATACAATGGAGAGGTTAAACGTCGCTTGGTCTAACAATTAAATCATCTGTTGTTGGCGTCAAAGTTCATTTACAATTGAGGAGGAGACATGGCTCCTGTAGTACGTAGCGAGAGTGAGTGATAAGTTAGCTTTATCACAGCAAGGAGAGGGGTGTTCATATATTGTGATTAATCGCGCCAGAGCGGAACAGTCACTCATGAGGGGTTGGTTCAATATGGCGAACCGAGTGCTGTGACGTGCCACGCCTACTGACTTTACACCTATGGTACGTATGCTATTTCAGTGAGGGAAACCAACTCGGGGAAAGGTAAAGAGAAAATGGTTCTTGATTGTGTTACAAGTGACAGAATAATTTCTAGCTGTTCTTTTTCAATCCTTTCTCTACAATCCTCAGTACTGACTCATGAAATACAGTGGTGGTGGTATCTGTGGGTAGTAGCCGTATCTTCATCTTCCCATAACAGATTCCAGAACGTCTCTGAGCGTAATTTTAAGACCAAGAAAGAAACTTCTAAAGCACGGAAAACTTTTCACACAACAATAGCTGATGTGGTAGTACATACTGCAGCAATGGATAAATCTGTTTGAAAATCCCCTGTGTAGTGTTAATCACTCACATGTCTCTACTCAATTCCCAATAACAAACAAGGCGAGTCATCGTCAAACCAATGAATCACTAAGAGTGTGACACTGTTACAACTAGAGGTGTCAACCGTCAACGAAATAAAACATAGACTGCTGTCAGGCAGTCTCTAGCTACACGCCAAAAGGACTGTTAGACTTTTGTCACCAATTGCTGCCATCCAACCGTCACCAACCATATCAGGCTACTTAAACCACTCACTTGCCCCAATCACAACTATGAATCGCATACGTGCCGGGTAGGTGTCTTGCCAATGTCCTTAAGGTTAAGCTGGCGCAAGTTGACACACACGTGTGGATCACATGTAAGTACCAGGTAGGTGTCTCACCAATATCGTTAAGTTTAATCCGGTGTAACTTGATAAAACAATAAAAACAGTGTTTATGACAGTTGGTTGACAGTTGGATAGTTAAATTCCAGATGACAGCAGCCCACTGTATGACATTTGATAGTTGACACCTCTAACTTCAACTAACTTTGTGTCTACGGTTTACACGCCATTTCACTTTCAAATCAAGTTGCCCTCTACAACATGCATTAGAAATGGAACAGTTTTCATACTCTATAACCTCTGCCCAAAAATGGAAACACTTTTACAAGCAGCAGCTCATAACCCCTGCACAGTGGAAATCTTGAATGCTCAAAACCTACTATCATTACCAGTCTTCACCCAACAACGAGTCATTATATAGATGGCGCAAGCGACTGCCTCAGATGGTGCCTGACAGTGGCCGACTATTAGGAATTAACCATGGCCGGTGGCAGCTCTAGACCTAAATCCCACGAAAAAAATACTACCATTCACGCAGCAATAGCTGTGGAGTCAACTAGCAATGGAAGTCAGCTGTGACCCTGCCGCTTCATCCTCAGATATTTGCAGCATATGCCTCTCTTCCCTTTCAGCCTCCCCTCCTGGTGCCAAGTGGTGGTGGTCTCTGATGTACGGAAAGTCCAAGAAACTATCGGCATGCAAGCACGAGTTTCATGGTGGCTGTTGGAAGAGTTGGCAGTGGGCCAACAAGTCAAGCACGTGTCCGTTATGCAGAGCGTTTGAGAAGGACGTGACTGTAGCAAACGAAGGTTAGGGTTAGGGTTAGGGTTAAGGTTAGATTTTATTTTAAAGTTGTTCGCTGTGGTATTTGACAGCATGGAGCAACATTAGCATTTGCTTTTGTTTTATTTGTCCTTAGAGAAGTTTCTTGTTCGCTGGGTTGCTTTAGAAGATGTTTTAAACTACGTTTTGGTCCTATGATGTACATGGATGTGGTTTTAAGCATTTATTAACAAAGGTGTGCCCTCGATAGGCAGACCAACGATTCCGTCGTCAGTTGGGAATGCTCGATGCATGGAGTGCAGGTGTGTATTTACACGAGAGGAGGTGTTACCCGAGGGCAGTCTCAAATATTTTCATTGCCAAGACTGTGCATCCAAGCTCTCTCAAGAGGAGGGGGCGTACTGTAGAGTTTCATGAGGATACACACCTTTATGTACTTTGAATACTGTACTGTGTTCTACTTCTTGCAGCTTTATACCAAATGAAGCGTGGCTTATAGGCACCACAGCCGCCACTGAATGGGAATTCGTGTCATTTTTACTACGGAATGCGGTGAAGAGGTAATCCCCCCACCTATTGTGCTTGCTCATTTGAGCACAACTGATATTCACGGGCGAAAGAGTGTACACTTTGGATGGAAAGTGATGCTCCTAATGAATGGAGTACACGTTAGGAGGTGTATAAGCTTGGTTCACTTGGGGTGCAAGTAAAAATAAAAGAAGCATAGCTGTAGCATGCGATATTCTTTCCACTCCCAACTAGATACCAACTCAACTGAACAATAAATAGAGAGAAAAGCGGCAGAAATACTTTTGCTGCAGTATTTATAGCGCTCTAGAGATCTAGAACGTGTATGTATCGCATCATAAAAGGTTGTCGGCTACTACTTCGGTTTTTCTTCGGTTTGTGGTATTGACACAGCAGACCTCGATGGTAATAATTGCTGTTACTTGAAAAAGACTGTGTTTTAGCTGAATCAGCCAGCCCCAAGGCAACTTCTCTCCATTGGAATGGTGTAATTTATTCATTTAACATCAATGCAAAGCAAGAGTGGAATTGACTGTACCATTTGGTTTATGTTGAGGGCCATAAAGGAGGGTTGTACGAAAGTTATTGGGGAAGTCTTGCATTTTACTCTGCGACGTGTGGAATGATGAGGGAGTAGGTGGTGATCTCCTTGGCCGTCCTACGAGCACAACTGCCTGAGTGGATGGACATGCAATGCTTTGCAGCTCTCAGAGTAAATGGACGTGTAATGAATTGGAATAGTGGCTCACATGAGCAGAACCATTGATTATACTTAGACTTAAGGGTGTGGCACACAGGAAACAATATATCCATGTTGGGCACTAAATGGCTGCAGCAGTCTGAGTCACATATAAAAAAAAGCCCCCAAAGCGTTGCAATATACTGACATACTTGTTGCAGACGATTGATTGTAGAAATGCAAAAAATACTAGCCTAATATTTATTGCTTACCATTGCTGCAGTTCATTGCATCTATCGTAAATCATGAGGACAGTTACAGAAATTATCAACAAGAAGAAAGACATTTACCAGAACGTGTTGTGCGCAACCTACGTGCATTTCCACCACCATGTCTCGTTATTGGGGTAGAGGTTAGCATTAAAACATCAAATAGGTTTAGGTTGTGGTATGGGTACATGTAAGGTTTACATTGTGAAGGCTATAGTATGTTATCTCTTAACCCTAACACTCTAACACTAAACCCTAGCATTCTTACACTAACCTTAACCCTAACCCTAATCCTAACTCTAGCCCTAATCGTAACCCTAATTTCTAAACCCTAAACCAAACCCTAATGTTAGTGCACCACAGTAGGTCGTGGTCCACTATGTCGGTTTTGCCAGAGCAAAGCGACTTTTAGCATTGAGGATTTTTGCAAAAGTAGCGTAACGTCCAAATAAGTAGGGTAACATCGCAGGCGTCCCCTAGAGGCTAGGTGGACGCACATTTGAATGCTAAGGGGAACACAGGTTCCCGTAAATTTCTGTAAATTTTAGTATAGGAACATTCAGTAGGCAACTTACATGTTCCTATACAAAACTGAGAAGAGTAGCAATCTTCTCACTTCTTCTTCTTCTTCTTCATCATCTCTT
>PJEL010004233.1_pt1 | contig 11969 bp, 10 predicted proteins | sample 1853271 | NCBI WGS metagenome assembly PJEL01 (sample SAMN08108733, study PRJNA415343) | Invertebrate metagenome, whole genome shotgun sequencing project. | host: Globobulimina | place: Sweden: Gullmar Fjord | collected 2015-08 | reverse complement strand
GCCTCAACAGTCGTCGTCTTTTTATGAGGGCGAGGAAGGTAATAGTGGGGGAGAAATAATGTGCTGTTCTTCACCAAGCAGCAGCACTGGTGCTGTGAAGCCATCCACGAGCATCTACCATTCGCTGAATGAAGAGCAACATAGCTCGTCGCCACAAACAACTGTACATACAAATTACACCACATTATATGAGCAGCCGGATGTTAGGCTGCTGCCAAATAACCCAAATAACCCCCCCCTCGGCGCTGCACATCAACAATACGGACTCTCTGCGGCATTAGCTTCCATCAAAGGCGCGAAAGAGGTCATCATTTCCAACTATTCCATATCTCCTTCGGATGTGGAATGCAGCGCTACTACTGGCAACCGAAAAAAACCAAATCGAACAAATTGTCCAGAATTGAATGATAATGATTTATTCATTGGAAATCCAGTGCAAGCCGCCTTTGGACAATATCCTCCACCTTCCACAGTTTCAGGTTCTTCTATTTCACATGTAAGGACACAGCAGCGGCGGAAATTTCACAACCATCAAGTGTCATTTATAGATGTCGGTGGTGGTGGAGTGGTGGGGACGACTACTCCATTGAAGGCCATTACAGCGCATAACGCCACTAATGTGTGTGACGATCTTGCGCAACGACAAGTCAACGCTAAAAGCGGCAACTGTAGCAAAAGAAGAGAGGAGAATATAGTGCTCTCTACTTGTGAGCAGGAAGGAATGTAGTATATAGTGTGTACACCTCTTGTTTATTTCATTACATCTGCTGTGGGGGAAATAGTTTTTGTGCTTTGCGCCTTAGCCAATAGCTCTTTCAACAGGCAGGATGGATATATTGCAGCAGCAGTAGTGATAACTGACCACCAAGTTGTTGAAAAAATAAATTGGGCTGCTTAGCTCTTATATGTGTAAGTTGGTTGGTCGTAGTACTCGACTGAGGGATTGATTCATCAATAGTTCCAGGGTGTATTATAATTCAGAAATGGTTACACTGTTGCATATATATTGAACCATCGAGAACCACTCGCTCCATTTCTATTTGTGCTAGCTACCAACCATGGGCACTTCAAAAATCACACTTAAATCATCCATCCACACTAGACGAATTACACTACCAAGAGCACCTCAACTGCTTTACCTATGATGAATGATTGATCGATAGCAAGCAAATCATCATACATTTGAAGCATGCTGCTTATTCTGCGTGTGAATCTTCACAAGCTTTTCTTGATCACTAATCAACGTTTGTGCAAATTTGTAGAGCTCAAGGTCACACGAATTATGATCCTCGAGTACTTTGACAAGCTCTGGCTTGAGCATGTGTCGCTTTTCTCCAGGCTGCTGGCCACCACGATTGATATCTGTCTTTAGGTTACCAGAAACCCACGGGAACCAATGCATCAACGATGCCATTGATAAATCCCATTGCTCCAAAACTCCCACAATGCACCTTCGGGGGCCACAAGCAAGGCGAAAACTTTACAAGGTTAGAAGATAGAAGAAAGAGTTACAATATTAGGAAGAAAAGAAGAATCATTTCCATTCTGCGTAATTTGGTGGCTTTGGGTTCTGTTAAGTCAGTAGCAGTTACTGTTGAGTTTGAGTACAATTATAGAAATATCGTTAACGACAAGCACCAGCCATCTTGATGGAATGAATAAAAATATTCTGTCTTCTTTCCAGCTCGCGTACGTACTTGGATAGGTGATCTTTAGCAGTGTTCAGGTCATATGGCAAGATGGAAGGCACTGGATCTGATAAGCGGTGACCATGTAGGCTCGTAGCACCACATAGCATCTTGCAGGCTGCATCAGACATGCCAGCATCCTTCAACGTATTAAGGTGGTGCTTCTTAAGTGAACAAAGAGTTGTGGCTACGCGCTAGTTTAACAACTATACATATAATGGCCTGGACTGACTGCCTGCCTCACCACGAAGATATCATCATCCACTTGGAGGCCTGAGTCATGACTTGGTCTTCTTTTACCTATTCCAGCTGACTCGGAACGAATGATTGCAGTTAAATCTGCAGCAGATAGGGAGTTGAGGGATAATTCATTGCCAGTCCGCGTGTTCAGTAACCTCATGCGTGCTGAGGAGTGAGGAAAAGAGATTTTTAGATTCATGCATGGGTGTGCTGCTGATGTGTTACAGCAGTAATAATTGCTGCTGCTGCTGCTTGTACCTCACCGTAAAATAGGCTAATGGCTCTCTCGATTGGGTGCCGAAGCATTACAAAGCAATCAAATGGCATTGAAGCGTCAGCTGCTGCTTGCTTGTTAGAAACAGATGGAAGATCTTTCCATGCATTGAACCCGTTGACATGATGCATAGCTTGAAAATAAATACGAGAGGGGAAAATAAATATCATAACCCCACATTAATTACCAGAGATGCTAAACGAAAAGCTAGGGGATGCACAGAATGGGCTGGACTACTTACGGGTGGCGGCTTGGCTAAAAGGAAAACATTGGTCATGGAAGGTGGGGAAGTGAAGTGCTGCAACTAAGGTCTGGCCTGGTGTCTACAAATCTGCGATTACATGTCATTGAGTGGTGGTGATCTGGTGATATTGATGTCAAATGATTAGTACGCCAGAGGTATGGCAGGCAGGCAACAACCTTCTCACCTAAAACACTGATTTTCTTTTGAGCCGATCTGGACAGTTGGTTTAAGTTAAACTGGAGGCACTCCTTATCACTTGGGTCGTAAGTGTAAGAGAAGAATGAACTACCTGCCGCTGCTGTTGCCGCATTATTCAAGACAGATACGGGAACAACAGCAAACAGGATTAGAATTATTACAGTCTGATCTGATATGCTGTTAAAATAAAACGATGGATAAGAAAAGAACACTTTTTTGGCATCTGTACACTCACATGCTGACTCCTCCTCTTCTGCAGGTGGAGAAGTATAGCAAGGGATAAAAGCATGTAGCCTTCGACGCGTGGTAGAGGAGGCCAGAATACTATTTATTCAGAGTTGGAGGGAGTAAAATCATTAGATCAGATCGGACCAGAAAGTTAAGGGGTTATTCTTTATGTTGCAGCAGTTGAAGTTGAAATAGAAAGGATCTCATAATCTTAAATGATGCTAGAGGATTTGATGCTTGCTGCAGTACTACACCAACTTGTCCGCCCTTCATACACTTTCGGTTACCATCATTCAATCCATTAGTATCTAGTATCTAAACCTGGCTATCCGTACTACTAAAGCAGTGGTGTGTAAGCTGCTGCCAGTTCAAATCAAATGAGACCTACTATGTTATATATGTGTTCTGTTCAGTTTCAGCCACCAATGTGCTCCTATTACCTGCGGACGCTACTTCCACCACATTTCTCGAGGTGAAAAAATATGAATGGTCTCTGTGGTATAGGCCAGAGTTGTTGGGAAGGTAATCCTATTTGGCGAGCTTCCAACTCGACTGCTGCCCTACTCATTAGTTCCTGAAATGGAAGGAAAGGAATATAATTATACTCATCAAGATGGACGTCAATCATCCTATACAAACACCAACATATTACTGCCCCATAAGAACCAAACAACATGCCTCATAAAAAATATAAACCACTCGGCCAGCAGCTCCTCTAAGCTGCTCTGAACCAGAACCAGAACCAGAACCAGAACTCTTACCAGTGAGATAGCCTTGCAAGCTTTCATTCCTAAATGGTGGTGAGAGGTGGTTGCCACACTCAAACACGCGTCATTTTTTGCAATCTCAATGCTTTCCGGGCTGCAGGCATCAGCCAATATATATCTAGGAAGGTGTGGTGGTGGTGGCTGCTCCTCGCCCTTCTTCTTCTTCTTCTAGGGGTTAGGGTTACAGCAGTTAGGGTTAGGCGCGCCAAACAAAGGAATTGAGGTAAATGGTCTAACGTTTCTCTACGATCTCCAATCATCTGCTGATGTAACCAACACAATGCAACCACCACTCATTAGTCCCATCATCCTAATAATCATCTCAATGAATCGCCTCATTTGCATAATGAAGAGAGAGAGAGAGATTTGATTGGGTTAGATTATTGCCTGGCGTGCGCGTGTGCTTTGATTTTCCACCATAGAAATATAATTTCGAGGTTGAAAGTTCTTGGATTCATCATTCCATTCAAGTAAGCAGCTGCCTTCTAAGTCATTGCTTTCAACCTCCTCCTCCTCAATAAGAATGCCGAATTTAATTACAGGCTGATGGACGATACCGTTGGCCAGTGAATCAAAACCACACAAACACTTTGCATGGTAGTTTGGATCATCTGAGACATACTTAAGATAAGGAAAGGAGGGTGGGTACTCATAAGAGACAATAAAAAACGCTTTCTGCGCGGCATGGCGAGGGCCCATCACATTGTCTTAGACATATTAATAATACCAACTCTCTGTCGTCTTCACACTAGTTATTCGTAGTACCTGATTGAGTGTAGGTAACCAGTTTTTAGCGTTTTTCTAAGGGAATAAGTGTGTCAGCGGTAGAGTTTAAGTTTAAGCTTAAGCTTAAGTTTAAGCTTAAGCCCAACAGAAAAATAACACACATGTATTGTGGATGATGAGGGTGTTGGGTACCCAACACATAGGTGAATCATAGTTAAGGTTCAGGTGGTATGTAGAGAAGAAAGAAAATTGATTGCTGCTTCTACAACGTTGGATTAGATTAGCCATTAGCCACTCAGGGTAGGTACAGAGCAAAACAAGAGGTGGCTTACGGCAGCGGGCGCTTGTGGAAATGCCAAGAAGGCTTACTTGCATATGATGTGTAGGCAGGGAGGGCAGCCCCAATACTGGTTTGAAACAACAACTTCTAAAAGAAACTCCATCTCTTCTAACGCAGCGAGCAAGCGAGCGGTAGCAGCATTGCAATCATACACAACGGAAGAAAACAGTGCGGATCATATTTAGTAGCACAACAACATGAGGAGTGAGTACTGGTATATCAGTTGGTAACGTACTACGTAATAACCACTTCAAGCAAAACAATTCATTGTTATCAACAGCGAGCAGCGCCCCAGCCAGCCAAATCACCATAATTCAACTCATACAGACTGGTAACCTTTCATGTAATTTCGATGAAACTAGATCGAGCCCGTTCCACCAATAATGATTATCGGACCTTAAAAGCAGCAAGCAAAAGAAATGATGCCCCTCTCAGTTACAGTAGTTACAGCTATCCAGCTGTACCTAGTTTCATGCTGCATTGTGATGGATGTATATCTATATATATTTCTTACCCAGGCCATTTTTTCCTCTCTCTTCCATAACCATTATGAGTAGTAAGCCAGGTGTGGAGCAGAAAATACCTCTCAGGTCTATCCCGGAATAGGAATGAATTCTGTTAGTTTCGTAATGCACAAAGTTGGAGCGAGCACTGAACACTGACTGAAAAGCATGCTGGCGCAACAAGGGCAAAAGAGTGAAAAAGGCAGAAGACACCATCACAATGCAGGCAATGTAAACACGCGGGTGGGGGGGGTACGCAATGTTTAAGTTTAATCAGCCAGCCCATCACACGGCATGATCGATATCTTTCCTGGAAATGGTAATAATGAGAGGCGATCTTTCAGATAGTCTTGTGTGTGGCCTACATTCAACGCAGAGAGAATTTTTCAGTTGTTAGTATTGGAGGTAATGCTGCATTCGTTCATCCAGTACTACATCGCCCTGGCAGTACAGTTTTTCACAGTTAAAGTGGTATTTACCAACAGGACACGGCAGCCAAGCCACCACCTTCCCCCGCCTCAAGACAAAAATCAACCTGTAATACAGAATATAAGCGGGCGGTTGCTTGCCCATTTGACGAATGACAAATAGAGCAAACCTCAAATAACTGGAGCTTAGCTTACATGATCGAGTGACTCCGATGGGATTGAATCCAACAGCACGTATGCCTGGAATGGGGTGAAACAAGTATGACTACTTCAATCTCGAGTGCGTGGCATGCAATGTGATGTTTATCCAAACAATGAAACCTGTAATGACAGATGTAGTAGTCCTCCTCTTTCACCTTTCTCCTGGAAATCCGAGAGGGTGGCCGCTTGGGGGTTAGTTACTTCATAATCCAAATGGTCTAAAAATGGGGCATCATCCGCGTAGTAGAGACTATTTACCTGCCATACAGGCATCGAAACTCCCCAGTAAGGAAAACTTAAGCATGCAATCGCCCTATAGTAAGAAAATGAAGATATTAAGCAGCACTACTGGTAGATGAATGGCTTGAGGCTTTTGAGCACACAACACATATGTATGATGTATGTACTACCTGCCAGAATCAACACGCAGAAAAGGACTGAATAACGGAAGTGGGATGGGTTGAACTCTAGAGCTGCTGCTCCCTTCACCTGCTGCTTCAACTCTCTTAATAACCCGGCCATTCTCAATCAGCATAGTTTACAGACAGCATATTACACTCACTGTTTGATGACGTTGGTGGTGGCAATTGGTAAGTAACCATGTGGTCCGGAACCCCGGTAACGGTGATATGATGTGATGCGGGAGAGTGGGATGATGAAGGGCTGGTGGGGTGCATGCAAAGCAAAGCATATAACATTAGAGAGAGAAAATCAAAATCAAATCATTCAAGAATTTATAACCCAACCAAACGGATCAATTCGAGTTTGGGAGCAGCACAGCAGGTCATCTGACAAAGCACGATGTCGGTCGGTGGGGTGCTGACTGCCTAAATCATGGATCATCCACGTGCCTTAAGCTCAAAGTCATAGCCCTAGAAAAAATATTCCTAAAGGCTTCCAAGTCAACTTCTACAGGAGCATCCTGAGAGAGAGCGATGGAAAGAATAAAGAAAAAGGGAGATAGGCAAGAGAGTGAGTGGGTTCAATTCAATCGGGTGGGTGTTTAATGGTATGGGTAGGCAGCAACATAATGATAATCAGGTTAGAGGTGTTGCTGGCTGCTACTTTGTCTCTTACTTTTGTCATCCAAGGACCTTGCCTCCACGCCCGAGCACTCCAAGACATACTAGATGAAAAAATAAGTGGTGTTCGCGCTGCAATTAGAGGCGGCCAACATAAATGAAACACAATCATTTAAGCGGTAGGGGTCGTAAAATTGCTGTATTGAGGAGATTGAGTATTCGGTGCAATGGGTGGGTGTACGATATTTTGGAAGGGTTTCATATCTTATACCACCCCATTAATGGGAATGAATAAAGTAGTAATAAATTTCTTCTACTCTATGTGCCTGCCTCATTTGAATTTAGTTCGATTCTACTACTCACGTATGCCATTGTTTATCATATTTTCCATCCTTCTGCCGTTCTTGACACGCTACCATGACATGTATGCCATTTACTATCGCCTGTATGCGTATTACTGATAAGATTAGGGGGGTATTGTATACCGACGTGTGGTGGGCCGCCTTAGAAGAAGATTATCTAAAATATACCTCATTACCAACATGAGAGACAAAATTACACCTAACACAACAGTGAATGAAATTACACAATTAGAGGTGGCCCATGAGATTTTTCAAAAATCAAGAACATCAAGAACATAATTTGTAGCAGGTTCAAGTTGACGACAAAGAACCCCATGTGGTGTGTACTCTTACCAATCTCTAGGTGCAAACATGACAATTGCTCGACCGCTTTGCATAAAGACTGAATTATGTAAGCCTGATGATGGTAGGAGTGGTGGGTGTCATAAACATAAGAGCAGCATATTATTCCTCCTCATCGAGCAGTTGAACACACCAGAGCCAAGTACACCAATGAGTATGGATGTTGAACGCAGTATCATTGCCTGAGAGGGGAAAAAATGTAACAAGAATTTTTCTATCGTCACCCGCAATTACAGCTGCTGTGTTGTTACTACAGTAGTGGTGGCTTTTCTACGTGTCACTGTAAACTCTACCTGTTCACCAAGAGACATACGAGCAAGGTCCACTTGTACCACCCTGGTAGTATTTACACAATAGAAGTAGTAAGTACATGAGAGAGAGAGAGAGACATAGTAAGCAGCAGCCAATTAAGAAGAAGGCTTGTAAGTGCTGGCTGCATGTAACACGTGTGATCCATCAATACCTGCAGCGCCTAGCACTCTGTTCACCTTTACTATCTCCCCACCCCCCATCGGTGGTGGCTTTCGGGGGGTATAAATCATCATCACCACACAATTGTTTTGCTTGTATGACAACGCCCCTCTCGTTAATAAGATGTCTGCCTGACCCTTCTTCACGGCGAATGACAGTTACAAGTGGAAGGCCTGGCTTATTAGTATATGAAGATATACATTCGGCCAAGCTGCTGTAGCAGCCATCGTGATCATTCACATTGACATGACCCAAGAGATCCTCATGTTCCTCCTGTGCAAATAAAATAGGCAAAATAGGTAGCTTTAGCACAAATAGTGTGTGAAATTGGCGGCCCAGGATGGATGCAACAACCTCAATCATTTTCGTCGTTGTGTTTCCACATCGTCTGATGACCCTATCTGTCAGATATAATAATATATAATTCATTACCTTAGGCTGTCGTTTGTCCAAAGTAAGGGCTGCTTCTGTAAGAAAACGCGAATAATCTGCGTGCCTCTCCATAGCTCGGCCCAGTTCAGAATTCATGTTCATGCTTCTGCCAGCGTACTCAACATCGATCCATGGCACGTCCTGCTGATATGCAAGACTTGGATCTCCCCTATGGAAAAAATAGTAGTTCAGTGTCACGCAGGAGTGTAATGAAGGTAAAGTAAATCGGTCGGCCAAGCCATCGTCTAGTGGTAGTAGTGTAATGCCTAGAGGAGGTGATAATGTCAATACCACTCCATGTTGTATTGACATTATTTGGTGTTGGAATTGCTTAATGTCATGAACAGAACAACAATTCCAACACCAAATATCACCATCATTCTTCACCTTGGATCTAATCCCAAATGCAATTGCCTAAAACATGTTTGACCGGGTAATTTGGCCAGAGATGCCATGGTATGTATGGGGTGATGGGTGTATGCACGTAGCAAAGAAAAAGGTGTTGGAAAGTGTTTAGCACCACTGCAATAAACATCTCTCAGAATGGCCTAAAATAGAGAAGAAAAAGAAAAAATGAATTGGACGGGGGGAGGTTGGAAGCAGCCGTAGAGCCACATTGAATGAGTGGTTGGTGTAATATTAGAAAAACGTTAGTTACTTCACTGTGAAGAAATGGATGGCTGACATAGCAGTACCTCGTGCAGATGGAGTCTCTCTTCAAAATTATCGACATCTAGCACCAGTAGTATATCCCGTGAGTCCCTGTAAGAATTGAGCATTAAAGGTAGATGGATTGCTAACTTTATGCCTGGCTTAACATCTAGCATGCAGCATCTAACACCATGACATAAGTAACGTGACAATACTACCATCCCTCACTTACCAGCCATGATTCCTTCCTGCCAGTGAGCTGAGCGTATGGTGCAGGGGTCCAAGTACATCGGTGAGGATGTGGCCCACATGCCATGTCAAGAGGTGAAATACGAATGTTGGGGTCTCAACCCACCTATGGAGAGGAAAATATAATTGAAATACAGGAAAATATCAGTAATGATATAATATAATCAATGAAGGCTGCTTATAATTGGGCCGAGATTATAAATGTTGTACGAGGACTGCAAGCAAACCAGGTGGGGTGGACAAACAGTTTATTGGCATAAACCACGATCTAAATAGGGCTGAGCTGAGCTGATGATTCGAATAACTCTGGTTCAACAAAAATGCTCAGGGGTTCAGGCATGGGTAGGACAAAGTCCCAAACCATCCTTTCATGAATGACATTCTATGTCATCATCACTCACCTTGCGCACTCGCTCTCGGTTAGGGACTTTTGCAGAAACCGGCCAGAAATTCGGCCACCTCGATTGGTTTTAGTGCCTTCATCATCAAAGAACACTCCCCAACGCGTTTGTGATAGAATGATTGAAGAGGATGATGGGGGTGGATCGTAACCATTTTCATCCCCGCTACATCTGGGATGATTAAGGTTGAATTTCAATTTTTAGGTGTGACAACGTAACATCCTCAGCCAGAGTGAATAATCTTTGATAGAATCAAAGATTAGAGGCAGCATCAAAGTTGGCAGTCAAGAGCAGTATACACCCATATGAAGGGGCCCGATACAGAAGTAGTACTACTAAACTGGTAAGGGTTAGCATTTTCTTACCTCTCCTCCACTGAGGTACTTCTCTGCACCGCACCCGATGGATCAAAGACAATGCCCTCCAGCACACGTCGTGAATGATCGTTGCTTCCTCCGTTTACTCCTTGCAGGCCACAAAATTCACACGTGCTCCACAGAGCTGACCAAGGGGCCACGTCAGCTATTCCTTTGACCTAATAGAGGTTTCATCTCTCAGATCACTTCTCGGTCGTAGGATAGTGAGGGTAGATAGATTTGGGGAAGTTGTCTTCTTGGTAAAGACAGCAGCTCTATGAACCACCACCAAAATCTTCTTTTGACCTCAAATTTAAGAAAGCTAGAGGTGTTGCAATGAAAGCAGGGGATAGTAGCTCATGGGGCAGTAATAAAAAAGCTAGTGCTCTCTTGACGTACGTTAATGGAATGGATCATGTTCAGCATAGTTGAAAGGGCAGGGTTCAATGTGAGTGAAGTGGTGGGACAAACGTAGAATATACACTTTCGTTTACCACGTTAGATTGGACAACTAGATAGCTACCAATGTCGCAATTGAGTCTGGAGGGCAAGGAATGCATAGTCACCAGTGTTGTGGCCCTTTCCCCTTTAAGTGGTGGTTCACGGCAAGAATCTAAGAATCCACGACCGTACTTCTCACTTGATCCAGGCAAAGATGGGAGTAGGCTACTTGCCTTTGATTGCATTGCAATTTCACATGCCAAATCATTCCCTGTATCCCAGCAGTGATGTTTTCCCGCGTAGTTACTCTCATGCAAAAGTGATGGAGAGGAGGCCGAGGAGTGCTGTTGCTGCGTTGATTCCCTTAGACAGGAATACTTCCATTCTTGTTCATCAGCTCCAACCCCAGAAATCGCTGCATTCCCAAAAAGTGAAATGCATAGTAGTAGCTTAATGACAATAAATACCACTACTAGTAGTAGCTCCATCCGTATCAAAACCATTCAATCAAATCCAGCATGAAAATAATCCTAGCTAATTCACAGACTATACTCGGATTGCCTGGTGCAATATTTACTTACCATTTCCGTTTCATGTTTATAGCTGATACTCATGCAGGTGCAATTGCAATGTAATGTTGTAGTATGTCCTCAAGCTCTAAAGTTTTTTGCAGATCAGGTTTTCTCAGTTCTCGCGTTGGCCCGTTCACGTGTAACACGAGTACTCATCTCCTTCTACCTAGCTTTCCCCCCTTTTCTTCCTTATCAACGACTGCTTTTCAATCATCTCATCCAGTCATAGGGTTAGGGTTAGGGTTAGGTTGGGGGTGGGATCCAAACCCACCCTAACCCCCCACTGCTTACTCAATATGCAGGCAAGTTAAGTAGAGCTATGTATTGTATTCATAGTTGCCTAGGGTCGCTCCTTAGTCCCGAATGCCTTCCTTCATGGAGCTACTAGGCTCTGAGGCTATCCTTCTAGGAGCTAAACTAGGCTTTAAGGCTGCCCTGCAAGTGTAACCTCCCGACACAACTTAGGGTTGGACTTTCCGTTTTACATTCAAATGCAGGGAGAAAATCCACGAGCAGAGGTGTCAACTGTCAACGAAAAAAAAATATGGACTGTCAGGCTGTCTAACAACTGTCACCAACTACCAGGCTATTTAATCACTTGAACCGGTTACAACTATGAATCATATAAGTGCCGGATAGGGGGTAGCATCACCCTCGTTAAGGTTAAGCTGGCGCAACTTGACACACACTTACACTTGCCTCCGTCTCTCAACCGTTAATCACATAAATAAAAGCCGGGTAGGGGTCTCACCATTCTCGTTAAGCTGGCGCACTACGACAAAGACAATTAAAACGTATTTGGCAGTTGGTTGACAGTTGGTCATTTAAATTCC
>PJEL010004232.1_pt1 | contig 11969 bp, 7 predicted proteins | sample 1853271 | NCBI WGS metagenome assembly PJEL01 (sample SAMN08108733, study PRJNA415343) | Invertebrate metagenome, whole genome shotgun sequencing project. | host: Globobulimina | place: Sweden: Gullmar Fjord | collected 2015-08 | reverse complement strand
TCGGGAGCGTGGCCTAGAGTGTGTCCGAGGTTGAGTTTTTTACGGGCCCCTGATTCGAACTCATCCTCGGTAACAACTTCTGCTTTGATACGAACGCAGCCTGAGACGAGATCAGCGAACAATTCAACGTTGTTTTGGCTGTAGGCGCCCCGGCAGGTGGGAATGAGATTGAGCAAGGATCGATCACCGATCCAGGCGGTTTTGATCGCTTCGGCGAGGCCAGCTGAGAGTTCCCGCTCGGGAAGTGTCGAAAGCGTTTCGACGTCAGCGACGACGAGGCGTGGCGGCCAGAAGGCGCCGATGAGGTTCTTGCCGGTATCAAGATTGACGCCGGTTTTACCACCAACTGAAGCATCGACCATTGCGAGCAGGGTTGTCGGAACAGCGATCCATGGGATACCTCGCATGTATACGGCGGCGGCGAAACCGACGGTGTCGGTGCAAACTCCGCCGCCGATCGCGAGCACGGTATCAAGCCTGTTGAGGCCTTTGGCGAGCCACTCACGGCATAGAGCTTCTACCTGCGGCCACTCTTTGTACTGTTCACCGTCGGGTAATTCGAAGGGGGCTGCGATTTTGAGTGATGTGCTGAGGTTCCGCCCGTAGAGCCTGCCAACAGTTGTATTGCTGACGATTCTGCGGGGCGTTTTGATGTTGTTTGAAGCGAAGATTTCGGGTAGGCGATTGATCAGGGCCAGGCCGCTGATGACGCGGTATTCTCCGGCCGACGAGGTGAGAGTGAGAACCTTCATAAGGCTTATACTAGTGTACCCCGCCAGAATTGCTAGTGATTCTCAGCGGTCCTTTTCGTCGCTGGCGGCGTTACTCCTCCTCAACGTAGGGCAAGGCTACGCAGTCGTCGTCGCGCCTAACCAGCAACAAAAATCGCTCGCTGATTTCTCACCACCAATTCTGGCGAGATACACTGAGCGATTCGTAGGCACAAAAAAACCGGGGCTCGAAAGCCCCGGTTGGTGGTGGTTGAAAGCTACTCTAGAAGAGGAACTTGGCGCCAATCTGGAAGGTGCGCGGGTCACCGGCAACTTCGTTCAGCTCGCCGAAGTTGTCCCTTATGAAGTTCTCGCGGCTGCTTGAGCTGTATCCGACCAACTCCGTCCTCGAGGTATACCAGTTCTCTTCGTCGAAAACGTTAAAAATATCAAGAAGGATTTCAAAACCGAGGCCGTTGCCGAAATTGAAGGTCTTCGACAGACGTAGATCGACAGTGCTGTAGGTCGGCTGGTTGAAAGAATTTCGATCGTAACGAGTATCTGGACCATCGTAGCCGTCAACAACTGACGGCAATGCGGGCTCCGAATACTGCCCATCGTGATTGGTGTCGTGGTTTCCATAGGCTGTGTAGGGATAACCGGAACGTGCGTAGATAATACCGGAAATGAGGATGTCCCATGGTGCCAGATAACTTCCGGACAGGACAAACTTGTGGGTGGTGTCGAAGTCCGACGGACCCCAGGAGAGGTCAAGGTTGTGTTGGTCCCACGGATACGAAGTGGTCGAACGCTCGTTCGAGTTGCTGTCTTGGGCATCGGAATAGGTGTAGGAGGCATTCAGCATCCAACCGTTTGAATAGCGCTTGTTGGCTTTCAGGATGATCGCAGTGTATTCGGCATCAACGTCGGAAGTATACTGATTAATCTCGTCAAAGTCGTCGTAGTAGGCTTGTGTCTCGTAAGTCGGCAGACCATCTGCGGTGAGGCCTTCGCCGGGTCCGAGGTTGCGATCTAAGGAACGTTCAAGTTTACTGGTTTCGGAGTAGATGACATCAACGCCGACCGAGAGGTCAGTCAAGATTTCACGTTCGTAACCAAGTGAAAGACGCCAGGTTTCGGAATTTTCGAAATTCGGGTCCATGACTTTGATGCTCGGAGTTGAAGCGTAAAGACCTTCGGCAGAATCCCACAAGGTACCGTAAGCTGGGCAATCACCGTAGCTGCAGGTCGCGTTGATTGTCAATGTGCGCACGCCATTGTCATTCATTGCGTTGGAGAGCAAGAGTGTCGGGGTATTGTCGTAATACATGCCGATGCCACCACGTAACACTGATTTGCCATCGCCGGCAACGTCCCACGCAAAACCGATACGGGGGGCGATGTTGTTGCTATCGTCAGGAATCTGGCAGGTGTCGGGGTAAGCCGGGTTGCAAACTTCTGGGGTCGGATTCTTTTGGAGGTCATAACGCAGACCGTAGGTCAGGGTGAGACCCGAATTAACGCGCCATTCATCCTGGAGGTACAGGGCGTAATAATCGACGTCAAAATCGATTTTACCTTCGTAATCCGAAAAAGACTGGGTATACGAGTAGGGTTCGTCGACAAAGAAGTCGTCCCATTCGCTATAGCTGTATGCACCGGCGTGGTAGCGGTAGAAGACGTTGGTGAACGAAACGTTCTCGATGTTGATACCAGCCTTGAGGGTGTGTGCACCGAGGTAGTATGTGAAGTTGTCGATGATTTGGATACGATCCTCATCGAGGCTGTTGGGTAGAAAGTTGTTCTGACCCCATGCCGCACGGTATCTGTAAATACCGGTTTCTTGATGGGTCGTATCGTTGGCGCCACGTGGTCGTTGTTCCGCCGAGTACTGCACGATCAACTCGTTGAACATATCATCGCTCAATACCGAGTTGAGAGAAGCAACCAAAGAATTAAAATTATTCTCTTCGATGCCGTTATTGGATCGGCCAGTATTGGAGTAGCTGGAAGTTAAGTTGAGGCCTTTTTGCTGGGAGTAGTTGTCACGAACGGTCAGCAGGTGGTTATTTGCCGCCTGCCAGTCGAATTTGATCATCATGACATCAGCGTCGTTGGTCTGGTCGATATTGCTAGTTTCGTTCGCGTAGTTCAGACCGGTTAGCGCTTCCCATTCGGCGGTGCGGTCTTCCGGGAAATCCTGGAAATTAACATAAAGTGGAGTGGTAAATTTCTGACCGTCGTACGAGCCGAAGTAGTGCAGTTTGTCTTTGACGACCGGACCACCGATGGCGAAACCGTATTGGCTTTGCTCGTAGGTTTGCGTAGCGTAACCACGGGGATCATCGCTGCGGAAGCTATCATCCTGGTAATAGGCAAAAACCTGGCCATGAACTTCATTGGTTCCTGATTTTGTAATCGCGTTTAATACACCACCAGAAGAGTTGAACTGCAGGTTGTACGAAGATTTGACAACCTGGAACTCTTTGATTGCAGCTTGGGAGAAGGTGAAGGGCGGACGGGTGCCGCCACGTTCTTCACCGAAGAATGAACTCTGGCTATTCGAACCATCGATATTGAAAGAGTTCTGGATAGCCCGTGCGCCCATGTGTAGGCCGCCGCGGTTGGAATTCTGACTGCCATCGGCGCCAGCGGTTCCCGGAGCAAGAATTGCGAAGTCGGTGAAATCACGACCCTGCAGCGGCAGATTTTGAATCGACTCTTCGCCGATCGTGGCTGCTACCGACGGATTGCTGGTTTCGATAACCGGCGCCATGGCAGTGACGACGATCTCTTCTTCGATTGCCGAGGGTGCCAAGGTGTACTCGACCTGCACCGAAGAACCAAGGGAGACTCTCACTCCGCGCTGGGTTTCGGTCCTGAAACCGGAAAGGTTGGCTTTCACGTCATAAACAGCTGATGGCAGCATGTCGAGGCGGAAAAAGCCTGAACCGTCGGTGATCGCCACACGGGAGAAACCCGTTTCGGCGTTCTTCGCTTCGACGGCAACGCCAGGTAAGGCCGCACCGTCGCTGTCTTGAACCGATCCAACGATCTGTCCGGTGGATTGGCTACTTTGTGCCCACAGCGCTTGCGGCGCTACGAGGGCTGCCAATAGCATGGCAAAACCACATGTTTTCATGAACCTATTCATACTGCAAATCCTCCTATCCTCTTGGATATAAAAAAAATTAGAAAAACCGAAAAATCATACCGTGACTTTATCACTCACGGGCCTGGAACTCTACCACTCCCAGCAGCTGTGGCAAGGGTTTTTTACAGGAAATGAGCGTTTTTTCCGAATGAAATTCGCCAAGTCTTTGATGTTCCGTAGTTTGTAAGAATAATTTAATGAATCGCCATTCAGTGTAACGAGTGCCGGAAGGGGCTGGGAATTGTCCCCCTTCGTGCCTTTTTGAGAAAAATCCCGCATTTCTCACCAGCTTTCTGCTGTGGCCGACGATGCACCATGCCCAGCAGTGTTTTCTCGCATCGGGATGCTCGACGGACAAAAGAGTACGACTCCGCGTCCCTCAGGTCGAAAACCCCACTGGACAAGGCACCTCGCCGCCCTCGCGACGAAACCTGGTGAGAAGTGCGGGCTAGTCTTCGAAAAAACGTGGTTCAATCCGCCAGTTTTGATCTGCAACCGGCTGCCAGGTTTGTTTTTTCTCGAGGTAGGCGCCAATCAACTCGCTCATTTCGGATGATGATGTCCAAATCACTTCGGCATCTTGGAGGTGGGGAAAGCCTCCTCCTCCTGCGGCACGATAGTTATTACATGCTAAAGAAAAACGTTGATTTTCGTCGAGTTGCTGGTCTTGAAACCTGAGGTCGTAGACGCGATTTCCGATAGCCTGAGTCGGGTCAATGCGATACGACAACCCGGCGATCGTATCAACGTTGATGGAGTAGATCTCCGGATCGGTCATGATCCGGCAACCGCCCCGCCCCGAACAGTCAATGCCCGTGTAGTACCTGGCGGAGTATTCGAGGATATCTTTGACCTGCGCCCCGGTGACGATGACGGCATTGAGAGTATTAGGATAGATATAGAGCCCGTAGACCCACCGCCAGGTCAGCTTTCCCGGTTCCAATACTGGCGTTCGATTCGAGAGAATCGCAGCCAGCGAAAGATCGGCGCCGGTGGCTTCGAGTTGTACGCTGTGGATCAGGTCGAGAGCCGCACAATCTCTGATTCGGCAACCTTCGACGCTCACCTGGTTGCCGATGACGTTTGTAATCGGCTGATCGAGCGCTTCGACAACCTTCTGGTGGTTCTCGTACATAGCCTTTTCGATTTTGGGATCAGCAGGAAAATCTTTGGTCGGGATATTTTCGCCCGTCCATGAAGCGATACTCCACTTGCCGTCAATTTTCTCGAGATCGAGGTCGATGCGGCTGACAATGCGCGCGTATGAGGACGGTTGGCTCGTAATGGCCGTACCGAGCATTTTCGGCGGGATGTTCTTGTGCGCATGGCCGGTCAGCAGCAGGTCGATGCCGGGGACCTGACTCAGTCGCCGTCCGTAGTCTTCAGCCTGCGCGGGTTGATCAGTACTGGTCGCAGGATCATTTTCGATTCCGGTGTGGGCGAGCACAATGACCAAATCGCATCCCTCGTCGTCACGGAGCTTTGTTACCCAAAAACGAGCCGATTCGTCCATCGGCTCAAAACGCAAGCCGCGATAGTGTTCCGGTTTTTCCCAACCGGGAATATTAGGAGTTGTCAGACCGAGAATGCCGATGCGGAGCTTTCCGGCTTCGACGATTTTAAAAGGTTGAAAAGCCGGTTTTCCACTTTTTTCGTCGATCGTATTTGCCGAGAGAAAAGGAAAGGAGGCTAGCGATTCGGCGTTTCTTAGGATATCGAGACCAAAGTTGAATTCGTGATTGCCGACAGCCATCGCTTCATATCCAAGACGATTCATCGTTGTGATGGTCGGACTCGCTTCGTTTTGTCGCACAGTAGTGAAGAATTCGAATGGTGTGCCCTGAATCGTATCTCCGGAGTCAACAAGAATCACCGGATGTTTCACACTGGAGCGAACGCTTTCAACGAGGGTTGATACTTGGGCCAGGGAGTGGTCGATCTTCGAATTCTGGGTGTCGTCGAAGGGCAACACAGATCCGTGCATATCCGAGGTATGAAGGATGGTCAGTTTTGTTTTTTCTTCGTCGCTGAAGGCTGGAGAAGAAATGGTGAAAACAAACAACAGAAGAACAGGGACTTTGCGTATATACATCGGACAAATCATAGCATTTCAGGTGTATACTTCCGCGCTGTGAGGAAAACGAGATGAAGTCTCTCTTAAAGCTAACTATATTATCTGTAATAGTTTTCGTTGTATTGACGGCGTTTGCGATTGCGGCCGAGGAACATACTCAGGACGATGCCGGCGCGCCTCGCCAAAAATTTACTGGTTCAACCGAGGTGATTGCGACTCGCATTGGCGCCGACCCAGTTGCTGTCGGCAGGCGCGAGATCGTGATTTCTCGAGACGAAATCGAACGCCTTCCGGTGCAGACGGTGCAGGATCTCTTGCGAATTCTCCCAGGCGTTGGTTTGACCCGGCGTGGCGCGCGTGGTGTGCAGGGTGATCTTAATATGCGTGGCGGTTCTTTCGAACAGGCCGTTGTGATGGTCAATGGTATCCGGGTCAACAACCCCCAAACGGGACACCACAATCTTGATCTCTTCGTTCCCCTTGCCGCGATAGAGCGTATCGAAATACTCTATGGCCCGGGTTCGGCAGTTCACGGACCTGATGCCTTTGGCGGTGCTATAAATATTGTTACAGGGGTGGGAGGAATCGACGCCTACTTCAGGATCGGCGAAAATGATCTCACCGGTGGCGGTATAGCTGGGGCTCTCAAAAGTGGCCTCTGGGCGGCCCTCGAGCGTGAGGTTCATAGCGGTTTTCGCGACAATACCGAAGCTGATGTTAATCAGGGCGCTGCGGGCTATTCGTGGGCCGGCGGTGAGGATAACGAAAGCAGCCTTGATCTGATGTTTTCCGCAGGGCGGCGGCGTTTTGGTGCGTACGCCTTCTATTCGGCACGTTTTCCCGACGAGCGAGAAGAAACGGCAGGAAAGCTTTTGACCGCGGTCGCCAGAATTCCAACCGGTCCGGTTTCGCTTGGTTTTGCCCTTCGCCTCGACCGCCACGACGATGAGTTCATTCTCGATCGTTATCGCCCCGATTGGTATCGTAATACCCATCAAACCGACGGCGCTCTTCTCGATGTCTCAATCCGTGGTCGCGGAGGCCCGTGGCATTGGGTTGCTGGGGTTGAGCTTGCACGGGACGAAATCGACTCCTCAAACCTTGGTGTGCATCACCGTTCGCGGGGTGGGGTTTTTGCCGAAATCGGGCGTCTCGAGGGTCGTCTGACTTATGGCCTTCAGCTGCGTCTTGATCACCAGGATCCTTGGGGAAGCGTCGAGACCTACGCATTCGGCGGAGCTTGGGAATTCAAACCCGGCTGGCGGTTTCGTTTGCACCATGGCACAAGTTTCCGGGCGCCTTCATTCACCGAACTCTACTACGTATCACCATCGACTGTTGGTAATCCCAATCTTGCTCCCGAGGAGGGGCGCACAACTGAAATCGGCCTTGATGCCGGAATCTTTTCAGGTACTGTTTTTGATCGTCATGCAGAACCGATTATTGACTATATTCTTGACGATGATGGGATCTGGCGAGCGGAGAATATCGGAGCTCTAAAGACACGAGGCATCGAAGCTGGCATTCTCCTTCCGGTCGCAGGCCCGGTTTCATTCCAGCGAATTTCAGCGGTCTACGTCGATACTGATATCGATGTTGATCCGGCAACGTCGGCGTACGCTCTCGCTCACCCGAAATTTGAGGCCGCGTGGACTGGCGCCTTGCAGTTTGGAGAAAAATGGCGATCCGGATGGGCTCTTTCGTGGCGTGAGCCGATAGATCGGGGTTCGTGGTGGACCTTGGATCTCGATGTCGGCCGACGTATCCTCGATGGGATGTGGATAACTCTCGAAGCGAGCAATATTTTTGACCGGTCGATAACTGAACTGCACGGTATTCCACTACCGGGACGCTGGGTGAGTTTGTCGCTTGTATATCATCCACACGGGGAAGGACGTTGAAAATGCGCCGATTGCGATTGCTGACAGGAGGTGAATCCCACGGACCGGGGCTCACAGCTATTCTTGAAGGTATGCCGGCTGGGCTGCGAATCGACCGGGACCGTGTGAATGCAAATTTGAAACGGCGTCAGCACGGTTTCGGACGCGGTGGCCGCCAGAAAATCGAGACCGATGAGATCGAGGTTCAAGGCGGCCTACGCGATGGGTGCACTCTCGGTTCCCCGATTGTGCTTTCTCTCATCAACCGCGACTATGCAAACTGGACGACGATCATGGATCCTTGGCACATCGATCCAGCAGCCAGCGAAAAGAAGAAAGTGACCAGGCCGCGACCGGGTCACGCAGATTTTTCGGGTGGTATTGCGACGGCTCAACTCGACGATATGCGCTGCGTTCTCGAACGAGCGTCTGCCCGTGAAACGGCAGCACGAGTAGCCGCTGGGGCGATATGCATTCAGTTCCTGGAGCGCTACGGTGTCACGATGCGTTCTGCTGTTTTACAACTTGGGCCGCACAAGGTTCTTGATGGGGCGCCAAGTTGGTCTAAACTTGAGGACGTACGTTTTGACTCGCCTCTGGTCACTCCTCGACCCGACGACGAGGATCGACTCGTTCGAGCTGTGAAGGATGCGGGGCGTGAGGGTGAGACGCTCGGAGGGGTTGTTGGCTGTGTTGTGCGTGGACTTCCACCGGGCATTGGCTCGTATACGCATTGGGATCGAAAGCTTGACGGTAGGCTGATGCAGGCATTGGTATCTATCCATTCGGTCAAAGCCGCGGCAATCGGCGCCGGAATCGAAGCCGTTGCTGAATACGGATCAAACGTGCACGACGCGATTGAAGACAGCGATCAAGGTCTGCGCCGTCTGACGAATCGAGCTGGAGGTCTTGAAGGCGGTGTCACCAATGGTGAAGATCTTAGCGTGCGGGCGTTTTTGAAGCCGATTTCGACGCTTCGGCGTGGCTTGGCCTCGGTGGATCTTGCCACTGGTGGCCCGGCAACAACAAAGTGGGAACGCTCGGATGTTACTGCGATTGCATCGGCGCCAGTGATTGTCGAGGCGATGCTTGCCCTTGTCTTGGCCGACGCGCTGCTCGAAAAACTCGGAGGCGATGCGATCGAAGATGTTGATGCGTCCTACGAAGCTTTTCAACGTCGTCTGAAACCGTGGTGGCGGCCTGGGCAGCACCCTTCGGTATGACGCATCATGGCTTTCAGCAGAATTTTGGTTCAAGATGTTGGTGAAACGTGCGACCAAATACGGTTATTGTTCGGGCGTGCGGGTTGCTGATCTCAAGGTGCGTCGTTTCGCAAAATCGGGTAAGCACGGTGTGATTCTTGGACAGGTCGTGCACAACGAGAGGGTTGTCGCAGAGATGGAAGCTCTTGGTATGCGCACGGTTCGCAGTATCGACGAGGCTGACGAGCCGACCATCGTCTTTTCAGCGCATGGCGTACCGCCTTCTTTTCACGATTACGCCAGACATCGCGGCCTCAAAGTGCTCGATACAACCTGTACCTTCGTCTACGATATCCACAACGAATCACGGGAAGCCCTGGCCGAAGGAAATCACCTCGTCTTCATCGGTGAACCCGATCACCGCGAAGTTGTTGGTTATACCCACGACCTCGATGCTGGTGCATATCACGTTGTGACGACCGTGACTCAAGCCGAATCGGTTGATTGGAGCAGTTATGACCGCATCCGTATCTTTTACCAGACCACGCTCAACGCTGATGATTTCGAAGGTGTTGTCACTGTGATTGAGGGTGGTTGCCCCGAGGTACAGAGGGCTGACACAATTTGTTATGCGACCAAAGAAAACCAGGAGGCGGCGCGTAATCTCGCTCAGGATCATGATATTCAGATCGTTCTCGTCGTTGGGGGCGCCGCTTCGGCCAATACGCGCCATCTGTGGGAAATTACGTCGCGTATCAAAACCTCATACCTCATTCAGGACACAACAGATATCTGCAAACATTGGTTCGATGGTGTTACGGGTATCGGGATTACGGCGGGGGCTTCAACGCCAGATGCCCTCATTGATGAAGTTGAATCGTGGTTTAAGGACTTCGACCGAAAAGAGATCATATGATTGAAAAGATGTGCCCCTCGTGTGGCGCCGAGATGAAGGCTTCGATTTGTGGATCGTGTGGCTGGGATCTTACGACCGAGGTTGTTCGCATGGCCCGTCCGCCCCTGATGTCTCGTATCTGGGCTGGTGTGTGGCGGATACTCGTGCTCGGGCTCATCGTCGCTGTGCCCGTCATCAGCGCCACCCGTCTGCTGAATGTCGGGCCTGGTCCCGACCTCGCAACTTCATTACGTTGGATTGTCTTGGGGGACGAGGGGCGTGTGGCAGAACTGATCACGCTGCACAGGGCTCATGAAATCTCCAGCGCAGCTGCGCGTTTTGCAGTACGTGAATTCGAGGCGCCGCCCTTTGATGGTGATTGGGGTGGAGTGCTCGACCCCTTTGCAACGATGAATGTACGTGGCTGGATACCGCTGCTTTTCATTGGTGCGATGACCGACTCTGCGCCGGCATCGGTGAAGGAATTCTACGAAGTCAGCATGGTTGACGGTTGGGGACATCCGTGGCAGCTCTCGACCAGGCTGATCGCACGGGGGGCCGACATCATTTCAGATAAAGAGGTACAAACAGATCTTTCGGCCGTGCTCAATCAGAGTTTTTCTGTTGTTGGTAAGCCCGATTTTGCGGCAGCAGAATGGATGCGCATCGAGCTTGTCTCGTCCGCGCACGACGGTATTTTTAATACCGGCGATGATATTCAATTTATCAGCTACTTCCCCGTTGGGTTCACTTTCCATCTCAGTGGTGATCAGCAAGAATTGCAACAAAAACTCGACGAGGCCTACTTCCACGGCCGCCAGTTCTTCCGATATGAGGGCGCCCAATACGATCTCATTGACGCCCGTTTGCTCGCCGAGTTCCGCATGGAAGCATTGTCGTAACCTGCGCCTAGAAAACGTGATTATGAGGATTCTGGTATCGGTTTGGCTCATATGGCGGCCGATATGCAATCTTCTTTTCATCGAAGGTCAAGCCAGAGAACTCAAAATAAACAACTTCGAGGTTGATTCCATTCCTGCTTATTGAGTAATATAAGCCCCCTTCGGTCCCATCGGGGTATCGATGGATTTAAAACCAGGAGGAATCTTATGAGCGAGCGTATTCTCATCATCGATGACGAGGCCGAAATTCGGAGGAATCTCACCTTTGGTCTGACGCAGGAAGGTTATGTCTGCACAACCTGTCCCGACGGCATTTCAGCCATTCACGAACTTCATCGATCACGGGAAAAGGGCGTTGGTTATAACTACCTCATCAGCGACATTTTTATGCCCGACATCGATGGCATGAAAATTCTCAAAGTTATCAAGAGTGAATTTCCAGACCTTCCCGTAGTGATTATTACCGGCTTCGGCGACGAAGATCTCGAAGCTTCAGCACTTTCGGAGAACAATACAGGTTTTCTCGACAAACCTTTCGAGATTCCAGATCTTGTCAATGCGTTGAAAGAACTTACACCGGGAGGCACAACCCTCGATGATTCAGCAATCGAGGCCGATGGCGGTAGCCGGGAGACAATGAGTTCCTACGTCAGCATCCGTATTGAGGATGCCAGCCGGGACATGGACATCTTCCAGGAACTCAACAATATGTCAGGTGTTGTGTCGTGCGACGCGGTGCGCGGTGATGTTGATATTATTTGCCTGCTTCACGCTTCTTCCGAAGGGGAGATGGTCGAGTTGCAGGATACGATCAAGAAGATCGAAGGCATCGATGTTGTATCGATGTCCCGTGTCGAAAGGCCCAAACTCGACCGTGATGTCGGTGAATTCATCAATATCTACAAAAACGCGGTCAAGGTTGCGGCGCTCAACAAGATTCCAAAGGCCTCAGCAACCAAGAGTTATGTCATTGTCGATATCGACAAGGATTTCATGCAACAGGTCTTCACAACCCTCTTTTTCTTCGACGAGGTGATGGTCTGTGACATAGTTGATGATGGAACGAAGCTGATTGGTCTCATTTCTGAGGTCGGCGCCTTCGGCAAAACACCGAAAATTATTGAAAAACTATCGCAGATCGATGGTGTTTTG
>PJEL010004231.1_pt1 | contig 11969 bp, 11 predicted proteins | sample 1853271 | NCBI WGS metagenome assembly PJEL01 (sample SAMN08108733, study PRJNA415343) | Invertebrate metagenome, whole genome shotgun sequencing project. | host: Globobulimina | place: Sweden: Gullmar Fjord | collected 2015-08 | reverse complement strand
CTGATAGGTGAATTAACTGACTTTTAACGGATTTATCAAAGCTCTCTAGTTGAATAGAGGGCTTCTTTTGATAGGAGTTCTAAAGCTAGTTACTCAAATTTAGCTATGTATTTTAGTTAGTGGGTCATTACTTGGTCAACGCTTGAAAGAGCAATAGCCACTAGTGGTTAAAGTAATGCAGCAATTTTATTATAAAGGTTTGTGGCTTGTATATGTGTGAGGTTACCTACCGCTGTTGCTTTACCTATAGTTGAGCTAACACGAATAACTTCACTGGCAATATCTTCTATTTTTCTTAATGCTTCTACTTGTGTTTCTTTTTGCTGTTTCTCTAAACCTATCCTAGATATCTCAACAATATCTTTTGCATAAACACCTAAGTCAGGTTTCAATGGGCTTTGCTTGTTATTAGCTTCACCTTTGGGAGTGAAAGCTTGTTGTATTGCACTACCTGCCGTTAATGGGCTTGCAATTGACATATTATACTCCCGCAACTTTATGAAAGTCTGTTATTGGCTATTTCAACAGCTATTAGCTTGAGTATAGTTTGTATTGTTTAAAATCTAAACGTTTTAGCTTTTAAATGAGATGATTCATAGGTATTACAGGGGAAGGAAAATTTGACGTTGTCTTTTTACATCAATGCTAGGGTTAATATTTTTGATAAGACTTAGTTATTTTTTTACTTTTCTTAAGTTTGATAATCTGCTCTGCAAAATTTTGTTTGCATGACTTTGAGCTAGTTGTCAGCTCATTATCAAGTGAAACCATTTCATTTAGTAAGTCAGTCTCTTGCGCTATATCAGCACTTTCTGATTGCTCAAATAAGTAATGTATTAAGGCTTCCCTTTTAGACATCAATTCAATTAAACTGGGGTCTGCGACGAATTCATCATTACTGGAGAGATCAGTATCAGACTTACTAATCATGAACGCACTTTCTTGTAAATCAAGTATGCGCGACAGCAATTGTCGCGATACCTCGTTAATTTCTTCAAGTGAGCCTTTGATATTATTAGGCACTAGAAACTAACCTGAGTTTGATTCTCTAATGGTATAGAGTCCCAGCCAGCTTTAATTGGTAGAAGAATTTGAATAACTTCATCTAGCTTTTCAATATTGTTCTCAGTACTAGCTAATAATAACTGCTCAGAGCAAAAGGTATAAAGTGATGATAGATTATTCGAAATCTCGCCGCCTTTCTCAAAATCTAATGAACCATCTAAAACACCGATTATGGCAATAGCATTAGATATTTCAGTACCTTTCTTAGCAAAGTCATTTTGTGAAATAGCACCTTTGGCCGTTGCTATATTTCCGAGTAATTTTTGAAATAATAAAGCAACTAACTGATACGGAGAAGCTTGCTCCGCAGCGCTCTTGTTTGTTTGCTGATATTTTTTAAGTGATGCATGTGCCATAGGCACCTCCTCGTTAGCTATATTTTAAGTATAGAAAACTTGTTAAATTGAAACAATATGCTTAACGTCAACTAAGATAATGGCTGAGTGTTAAAAGTTACCGAAAAGCCTTCATCTTTGGCTTTTTCGTAGGCTTGCACCATTACAGTATGAGTAATTTGTTCTGCACTATCTATTACGCCATTACTTAAAATTTCAATATTATCCCAGCCACGGCTAACTAAGTATTCTTCGATTTCAGAGAGTTGATTTTCAAAAGGTGTTTCCTTTGAAAACATATTGAACTCATGTCTAGCCCCTTGAGTGAACTCTTGATTATCTTGCATTAATTCAGCTGTACCATTTATGATCAACATATCACTATCCTACTTTTACTAAAATATGGTTATAAATTTACTATTAGTCACTATGCTTATTTTATGCCAACTGTGTTTCAGTATGGCTATGTTTTGCTAACTGATTGGTTTGAATCTATTTTATGTGTTTTTCTTGTTGTGTTTAGTGCTTACTAATACATTGAGGATATAAATTTAATTATAATTACCATCAATTTTTTGACAGAGCCATTTAATAAATATTTGCATTGATATTCACTTTATCGGCCAGGAGCTAAATACCTTTACTCTGGCTCGAATGATTTATACTTGGTATTGACTTTAATTAGACACACGACAAATAAATGACGAGTATGTGTCAATTTTTTGTTGCTTAAATTATATTTATGACTAAAATTGCTTTATCGCTATAAAACAATATTAAAAATAGCACGTTAGCATAAGCAGTAAAGAGTCAGTTATGAATGATACGGTAGCAATAACAGGGCATAAACAGATCTTAGTGGTCGACAATGATGCGGCCAGAGCTCAGCAACTTAGCACTGTGTTGGCTTTTGTAGGCGAGCATTTTATTCATTGCTCACAAGAGCAAGCAAATGAAACATTAGCCGATAGCAGTCATATTCTTAGCGTTATTCTTACAGGCAATGTTAGTGATGAATGTGCAAGCTTAATTAAGGCAAAACCCAGTGTGCCATTTATTCTTCATGATGTGCTTGATGCTAGTGAGTTAACCCCTAACGTTAATGTTATTGGTTCACTATCAACTCCGCTAAATTATGCACAACTCACAGAACTTATTCATCATTGCCATCAATATCACAATAAGTTACCACGTAATGGAAAAACACTAGGTAACAGTGTGCTATTTCGTTCATTGGTTGGTACAAGTGAGCCGATGGCACAAGTAAGGTTTTTAATTGAACAAGTTGCTAAAACCCCTGCTAGTGTTTTAGTGCTGGGTGAATCTGGCACAGGAAAAGAAGTTGTTGCCAGGAATATTCATAACTTGTCAGACCGTGCTAAAGAAGCTTTTGTTCCTGTTAACTGTGGCGCAATTCCTGCCGAGTTACTTGAAAGTGAATTATTTGGTCATGAAAAAGGCGCTTTTACTGGAGCTATCTCTACGCGTAAAGGGCGCTTTGAGCTAGCTGAAGGTGGCACGCTATTTTTAGATGAAATTGGTGATATGCCACAACCTATGCAGGTTAAATTATTACGTGTTTTGCAAGAGCGAACTTTTGAACGTGTTGGTGGTAGCAAGAGCATTAAAGCTGACGTGCGTATTGTCGCGGCAACCCATCAAGATTTAGAGGACATGATTAAAGAGGGCAGCTTTAGAGAAGATTTATTTTATCGCTTAAATGTCTTTCCAATAGAAACCCCATCCCTTCGACAAAGAAAAGAAGATATTCCGCTGCTATTAAAAGAGCTTTTAACGCGCTTTGAGCATGAACAGTCTAAAACCGTTCGCTTTACCGAAAAGGCTATTGAGTCTTTAATGGAGCACCCATGGGCTGGTAATGTTAGAGAGTTATCCAACTTGATCGAACGTATGTTGATTATGTACGGCGAGCAGATAGTTGATGTTGCAGAGTTACCTTATAAATATCAGCATATTGATGCGCAAGTCTATAACCCTGAATACCCTGAAGAGTTGCAAGAGCAAGATGCCATCAATGATTTATTCTCTGGCTTTGATTATGATGATGACGACGAATGCGAAGCAGATGAAATAGCGAATGAAAGTCAAATCAATGAAGCAACAGCCTCTGTTGGTGGCGGTTTATTGCCAAATGAAGGTTTAAATTTAAAAGAGCACTTAGCTGACCTTGAAGTGTCTTTAATTAAACAATCGCTAATAAAACATGATTATGTTGTTGCTAGAGCGGCTGAAACCCTTGGTATGCGTCGAACGACTTTGGTCGAAAAAATGCGTAAGTATGACCTGCAAAAACCAAGTGAATAAATAGCGTTTTTGTTACTTTAATTCTCTCCTTGTTTTGGTGTTGGTCAATTGATTGACAGTCTATCTAGCATGGAGGGGAGGTGTTTTTTAATCTTATCATATTGAATTAATAGATAAAAATAATGGCATAGTAAATGCTTTGTAGGTACTAGATAGTTTTTTTGAGTACCTATGTATGGCACAAGTTATGGCACAAGCAACTCCAACAGCAATTTCTTCAGCAATGCCTTTAGCGCGGGAAGCAAACGTTAATGCAGCGTTTAACTCACCTACTTTAGCTGTAAAAAGTTTTGCCACTACCCATAAAACTTCACTGCTTGAACAAGAAGCCTTTCCCGGTGAATTAGCCGCATTGCGAACGCAACTAGCACAGAGTACTGAACATCAATTCTCTCATGAACATTCACATAGTTTTGTTGGTAATAGTAAGCTGCCTTTTAGCGCTTCTAAAGAAAAACACTCAACAAACAATGAGCACAATCAATTAGCGGATCAATTAATTGAAGTGATGCCAACGGGCTTAGTGATGCTCGATGGCGATGGCATTGTTGTAAAAATAAACCAAGTAGCAAGAAATTTACTGGATGAGCCTATACTGGGACAGCCTTGGTTTAATGTTATTGCCCGATCATTTAATCCTCAAGAAGATGATTGGCATGAAATTTCGCTTAAAGATGGCCGCCGGGTAAAGTTAGAAATCACCAGTCTAGGCGATCAGCCAGGTCAGCTAATCATGATCACCGATTTAACTGAAACTCGTTTGTTGCAAGATAAACTCTCACAAATGCAGCGTCTATCATCTTTAGGTAAGATGGTATCAACCCTTGCCCATCAAATTCGTACGCCTTTATCTGCCGCTATATTATATGGTGAAAACTTACTAACTAATAAATTAGCTGAAACTGCACGTGTTAAGTTTCAAGGCAAGCTCAATTCTCGTTTACAGGATTTAGAGCAGCAAGTGAATGATATGCTGCTATTTTCTAAAAGCGGTAAAGAACAAGTTGTTGCACCTGTCGGGGTAAATGAGCTGATTGATGATACTGTTGCTTCGATGGATGCTCTGATATCTAAAGCAGGCGTAAGGGTCAAACTACAATTATCAGTTGATGAGCTTTATATTTTAGGTAATAAAAATGCTTTAACGGGAGCTATGCAAAACTTACTACATAACTCCTTAACGGCAATGAACGACTCTCAAGCAAAAAATTCTCAAGAAGTCGTTGAGCCCCTTATAAATATTCAAATATATAGCCAAGCTAACCACCTTTACATCAGCGTGAAAGATAATGGCCCCGGTATTGATGCGAATATCAGCGATAAGATCTTCCAACCTTTTTATACATCAAGCAGTAAAGGCACAGGTCTTGGTTTGGCTGTTGTAAAATCGGTGGTGAGCGCACATCAGGGTAAGGTAAGTCTGCTTAATCAAACTGATAGTGGTGCACACTTTGTAATTAAACTACCTCTGCTAGAGCGGGGGAGCGTAATGAGCAATAGTCCAGAAGGAGAGTGCTAATGACTGAACATAAAATTCTCGTTGTTGAAGATGATGCCGGCTTGCGTGAAGCCCTGGTAGATACATTATCATTAGCAGGCTACGAATGTGTTGAAGCCGACTCAGGTGAAACCGCTTTATTACAGTTGAAAAATCATTCTGTTGATATTGTTGTCAGCGACGTACAAATGGGTGGTATGTCTGGTTTATCTTTACTCAAAAGTATTAAAAACCAGCAAGCTAATTTACCGGTATTATTGATGACTGCCTATGGCACTATTGATGATGCGGTACAAGCGATGCAAGATGGCGCATGTAATTATATTGCTAAGCCATTTGCCCCGCAGGTATTACTTAATATGGTTAGCCAATATATTCCGCCAAAAACAGTCAATAAAAATGACCCCATTGTTGCCGACCCTCGTTCGTTAGAGCTACTGACTCTAGCTAAAAAAGTTGCTAGTACGGATGCATCAGTGATGATCTTGGGACCAAGTGGCTCAGGTAAAGAAGTCTTAGCTCAATACGTGCACAATCACTCTAAGCGCAGCGCAGAATCTTTTATTGCCATTAACTGTGCGGCAATTCCTGAAAACATGCTTGAAGCAACCTTGTTTGGTTATGAAAAAGGGGCCTTTACTGGCGCAATTCAGGCATGTCCGGGTAAGTTTGAACAAGCGCAAGGCGGTACTATTTTACTCGATGAAATAACTGAAATGGACTTAGGGCTACAAGCTAAAATTCTACGAGTATTACAGGAGCGTGAAGTTGAACGATTAGGTGGGCGTAAAACCATCAGCCTTGATGTACGTGTTATTGCCACCAGTAATAGAAATTTAAAAGATGCGGTAAATGATGGCGCTTTTAGAGAAGATCTTTATTATCGTCTTAATGTATTCCCACTTTCTTGGTTACCGCTAGCTCAGCGTGTTGATGATATTTTTGTCTTAGCTCAGCACCTTGTTTCTCGTCATTGTCAAAAAAATGGCGAGAGTATTCCTGAATTTTCAGGTGCTGCACGTAGTAAGTTAAATGCCTACCATTGGCCAGGTAATGTTCGTGAATTAGATAATGTTATTCAACGAGCACTTATATTACACACTAATGAACTTATAGATGCTGGAGATTTACTGATTGAGAACTTTGATACCGCCTTGGTAACAGAGCCAGAAACAGTAGCGGTGAGTGATGATAAGCTTGGTAGTGAACTTAAATTACAAGAGCATCAAATCATTCTAGATACGCTACAAGCTTGTCATGGCAGCCGTAAAGATGTTGCTGAGCGTTTAGGTATCAGTCCACGCACACTGCGTTATAAAATAGCTAAAATGCGTGATTCAGGTATTGAAATACCTGCTTAGCTAGAAAAACTTTTCAATTTAGCGCTAACAGTAAAAGTTACATTATTACTATAATTATCTAGTAATAATGTAACTTTTGCTTTAGCTGCCTACCTCTCGCTGTAAGTACATTATGGCTTGTGTATTCTTGCTTTTTAAATCCATTATTGCGCTTTATTCCCCCGCTTTTACAGTAAATATCTCTTTTGGCACTATGCTTGCAACCTCACTAATAATCCTTGTTTAACGTAAAAAAATTGACAAAAGTGAGCGCACTATGGATATCAAAAGTAATTCTCTCTATAGCCAAATGCAAAATATGTCGCTACAAGCCATGGGCAATAAACCGCCTTCACTTGATGCTGATGCCATGGGTGTTAATGGCTTAGGTAACAATGGCATTGCTAAAGTTAATGAATCAAGCAGTAACTTTGGCAGCATGCTCACCGATGCATTAAAAAGCGTTAATGATTTACAACAAGATGCTGGCGCTAAAAAAACAGCTTTTGAGATGGGTGACACCAGTGTCACCCTTGGTGAAGTGATGATTGCTTCATCTAAATCAGGTATCGCATTGGATGCTACCGTGCAAATACGTAATAAGTTTGTAGAAGCTTACAAAGAAATAATGAGCATGCCAGTCTAGTTTAGGTGGCCTAAACGCAACAATAGCTTCGTTACTTTCAATCAAAATAGGCGAGCTATTCCTCATTCAAGTGCCTTGCTCTTGATGGTTTATGCTCAACTAAACAACAATGTTATAGGTATTATTCATTAATAAAATACCTTGTTATAAAAACAGTACAGCGGAGAAGTATAGTGTCTGATACAAACGCAATGGTAACAGCAGATGGTGGTGATATGATTGCCAGTGAAGCTGATGCGGGTATGGAAGAGCAAAAATCAGGCTTTTCTGCCTCATTAGGTAATGTTGATATTTTACGACAAATCACTATTGTGGTCGCTTTAGCCATTTGTTTGGCCATTGCCGTCTTTGTTATTATGTTAGCCAACGAGCCTGAATATCGTTTCTTGTCAAAGCTACCAACCAAGCAATTGATTACTACGATGGACTTTCTAGATGCTAACCAAGTGGAATATCGTCAAGAAAATAACACCATCTCAGTACCCGCTGATGAGTATCAACATGTTAAATTATTACTCGCTCGAGAAGGTTTAACAGATGAGCCTTCACAAGGTGAAGATATTTTAATGAAAGATATGGGCTTTGGTGTCAGCCAACGCTTAGAAAGAGAAAGATTAAAGTATGGCCGAGAGCAGCAGCTTGCTAAAACGGTTGAGCAATTACAAAGCATCAGCCGAGCTAAAGTATTACTTGCCATACCACGTGAGAATATCTTTGCTCGTCGAGAAAAAAATCCATCTGCTACCGTAGTACTTACCATGCAACGCGGTAAAATCCTTTCAGAAGAAGAAGTTGATGCTGTTGTTGATATTATTGCCTCAGCCGTACAAGGCTTAGTTCCAAATCGTGTCACGGTTACCGATCAAAATGGTCGCTTACTTAACTCTGGTTCACAGGACTCTATTTCATCTCGCTCACGAAAAGAGTTCGAGATAGAGCAAAAGCGTGAAAGAGAGTACATGGAAAAAATTGATAGTATTCTTATTCCTGTTGTTGGTTTAGGTAATTATACCGCTCAAGTTGATATCACCATGGATTTTACCAATGTTGAAGAAACACAACGCCGCTATAATTCAGACTTACCAGCACTGCGTAGTGAGATGAGTGTTGAAAGTACTAACATTGGTGGTACTTTAGGTGGAATTCCTGGTGCATTAACAAATCAGCCACCAGTAGAGTCAGTTATTCCTGAAAATGCTGTTGGCGGCCAAAAGAAAAGTATGCCGAGCCGCAAACATTCAGAGTCGACTAAAAACTATGAACTTGATGAAGCTATAAGTCATACCAAACAGCAAGCAGGTGTCGTAAGACGTGTGAGTGTTTCGGTTGCTCTTGACTATGTAGCTGGCGCTCCAGCAACTCCTGGTGAAGCGGGAGCAGAAACGTCAGCAGCAGCTATAGCACCACGTTCCGCTGGTGAAATTGCCAGTATACGCCGACTTTTGCAAGGTAGTATTGGTTTTGATCTACAACGTGGTGATGTTTTAGAGGTTGTGACTATTCCCTTCAATCGTCCTGATTTTGGTGTAGTAACCGAGTTACCAATTTGGCAGCAGCCTTGGTTTATCAAAGTATTAAAACTTGTTTTAGGTGCTTTGGTTATCATCGTTCTCATTCTAGCGGTTGTTCGTCCTATGTTGAAACGTCTAATCTACCCAGATCAAACACCGGATGATTATGGTGATAAATCACTTGATAGCCATATTGATTTAGGTGATGAAACCATGGATATGCTAACCTCTGATTTTGACGCTGGCGCTGTAGGTTTTGCACCAGATGGCAGTCTACAATTACCAGATCTTCATCGAGATGAAGATGTATTAAAAGCGGTTCGTGCTTTAGTGGCTAATGAACCAGAATTATCATCGCAAGTAGTGAAAAGTTGGTTGAACGAAGATGAGTGATGAAACAGAAGTCGGCGAATTAGCCGCAGCCCCAACGGGCTTTGATGTAGATAAGTTGGAAGGCGCTGAAAAAGCAGCTATTTTGTTACTTAGTTTATCTGAAGAAGATGCCGCGCAAATTCTAAAACATTTAGAGCCTAAGCAGGTGCAACAAGTGGGCACCGTAATGGCAGCGATGGAGGATTTTACCCAAGAGAAAATTACCGCTGTTCATAAACTGTTTATTCACGAAATACAAAATTTCTCCACCATTGGTTTCCAAAGTGAAGAGTTTGTTCGTAAAGCTTTAACCGCGGCACTTGGTGAAGACAAAGCTGGCAACTTGATTGATCAAATTGTGATGGGTGGGGGCGCTAAAGGTTTAGATTCATTGAAATGGATGGACTCTAAGCAAGTAGCAAACATTATCCGTAATGAGCATCCTCAAATTCAAACCATCGTTTTGTCTTATCTAGAGCCTGAGCAATCGGCGGAAATCATGAGTCAATTTACTGAAAAAGTACGTTTAGACTTAATGATGCGTATTGCTAACTTAGAAGAAGTACAGCCAGCAGCCTTACAAGAATTAAATGAAATTATGGAGAAACAGTTTGCTGGTCAAGCGGGTGCTCAAGCGGCGAAAATGGGCGGCTTAAAAGCGGCTGCGGATATCATGAACTACCTTGATACCAACGTTGAAGGTATGTTGATGGACTCCATTCGTGAAAACGATGAAGAAATGAGTCAACAAATTCAAGACTTAATGTTTGTCTTTGAAAATCTCGCCGATGTAGATGATCGTGGTATGCAAGCTATTTTACGTGAAGTTCAACAAGAAGCCTTGATGAAAGCAATTAAGGGTACTGATGAAGCGTTAAAAGATAAGATCATGAGTAACATGTCTAAACGTGCTGCAGAAATGATGGCAGACGATTTAGAAGCAATGGGTCCTGTTAGAATTAGTGAAGTTGAAGCAGCGCAAAAAGAAATCCTCTCGGTAGCTCGACGATTATCTGACTCCGGAGAAATTATGCTTGGCGGCGGCGGTGGCGGCGATGAGTTCTTATAGCATGAAAGAAGCATAGGGTAGCATGATGTCAAAACCACCAGTTAATATTATAAAAGCGTCAGACGAAGCTTCACAGGCAAGTACAACAGACGTTTGGTCTGTACCTAGCGTGCAAGATGCTCCAAGCAAACAAGAGAATGAAAAAACCAATGCTTTTGGTAAAAAGAGCAGTTGGGTCTATGAACCTCCTGAGCCACCAGAAGCCGAACCACAACCACTGACGGCGCAGGAAATCGAAGAAATTCGATTAGCAGCAAGTGAAGAAGGTTTTAGCCAAGGTAAAGAAGAAGGTTTTGCTAAAGGCTATGAAGAAGGTAAAGCTAAGGGACTAGAGGAAGGCACAATACAAGGTGTTGATGCTGGTACCGAGCAAGGTTTAATACAAGGTAAAGAGCAGATAGAACAACAAGGTGAACGTTGGCAGAATCTAATTGAGCAGCTACATCAGCCATTAGCCAGTGTGGAAAAAAATGTAGAAGAACAATTGCTCAACCTCGTTTTACAGCTAACGGAAGCTGTAGTTCTACATGAAGCAAAAACCAACCCTGACATTTTAATGACGGCAATCACCACTGGAATTAAAAATCTACCCGGTAGTGAGGCACAAACACAAATTTATCTTAACCCAAATGATATTCGTCTTGTTGAAGAGCAATTTGGTAGTGAGCATATTGCACAGCATGGTTGGCGTTTACTGCCAGCACCACAGGTCCCTCAAGGTAGCTGTCAAATAGAAAACAGTACTTCAAACATTGATATGCAAATGAAAGCAAGGTTAAAGCAAGTGCTGGAACCATTCTTGCAGGATGCTTTACATCAAAGCAGCTAAAGCGTCATGGTTTTAGCGTTGCGTTATTTCTCTGAAGGTAAACAAACATTATGGTTGATAGCGTGCGCTTATCAGAGCGCTTTAAAAACAATCAACAATTTATTCATAACTTCAAAGCGCCTGTTGCCGGGCGATTAGTACGTGTTGTTGGCCTAACACTTGAAGCGGTTGGTGTAAAAGCCCATGTTGGTAGTCAGTGCCTAGTTGAAACCGCCCACGGTGATTTATTAGCTGAAGTTGTTGGCTTTGCCCAAGATATTACTTACCTAATGCCAGAAGAAAGTTTGCGTGGTGTTATGCCAGGTGCTCGAGTACTACCTATTTCCAGTAAAGCAAAAATACCTTTATCAATGGATTTACTTGGCCGAGTAATAAATGGCGTCGGTAAACCGCTTGATGGTAAAGGTCCTATTAAATCCAGCGATGACTATCACCATGATAGCAGCCCTATTAACCCTCTATCACGTCGAGCTATTACAGAAGTTCTTGATGTTGGCGTGCGTTCAATCAATAGCTTTATCAGCGTTGGTAAAGGGCAACGTATGGGGCTTTTTGCCGGCTCAGGTGTTGGTAAAAGTGTGCTTATGGGCATGATGACCCGAGGCACCACAGCTGATGTTGTCGTTGTCGGCTTGGTAGGTGAACGTGGTCGAGAAGTAAAAGAATTTATTGAAGAAATTTTAGGTGAAGAAGGGCGTAAGCGTGCGGTTGTTGTTGCTGCTCCGGCAGATAACTCTCCATTAATGCGTCTTAAAGGCTGTGAAACTGCGGTACAAATTAGCGAATATTTCCGTGACCAAGGTCTAAACGTATTGCTATTGCTTGATTCATTGACCCGTTATGCACAAGCGCAGCGTGAAATTGCCCTAGCGGTAGGGGAGCCACCTGCAACCAAAGGTTATCCACCTTCAGTATTTTCAAAATTACCTCAGTTAGTTGAACGAGCAGGCAATGGCGGAGAAGGTCAGGGCTCAATCAC
>PJEL010004229.1_pt1 | contig 11971 bp, 9 predicted proteins | sample 1853271 | NCBI WGS metagenome assembly PJEL01 (sample SAMN08108733, study PRJNA415343) | Invertebrate metagenome, whole genome shotgun sequencing project. | host: Globobulimina | place: Sweden: Gullmar Fjord | collected 2015-08 | reverse complement strand
AGTGAAATGTAGCTAGATACTAGCGTCGTCTTATAATACTGAAAGAGAGAGCCTGCTCTCCGTGTTAATTTGTACCAGGCACGACAGGAACTAACAAGGAGGGCAAAGGCCGCATGCATAACCCTCCAAAAGCAGGAAACTCTGTATATATCACAGGATTTCCTGTAGAGGTGATCATTCTCTTGCATACGTAGCACTATTCATGCGGAAGCTAGTTTTATGAAATCCATCTGCTTTTCCTTCCCCTCAATCTCAGGTGACAGAGGAAGATATCAACAGCGTTTTCAAGCAGTATGGCAATACTGTAAGTGCAGAGAAAACTGGCTAAGAGGGTCTGCTAGGAAGAATTTCCTCAGTGTTGATTGAGCAATGTCATATTATGCTGCTGAAAACAAATCCAACAAATAGTAGTACTATTTGATTTATCTTAACAACTACACTGTGTATATACAGCACATCCCCATACTGATTCTGATTCTACACAGATGAGCACCATCTTGCGGGTCAAGTATGTGAAGGATGGTGAGGAAGAGACGGCCCGAACATGGTCATTTGTGGAATATGACAAGTAAGAAGATAGCCCCTTTGTTGTGCGCTGTTTGCAGCTAGATAGATTATTGCTCTGGCGCAAAATGCAAAAACGAGGTGCGCACGCTAACTACGACACGACAATGTATCCTGAAGTGCGGATGCTGTCGAAAAGGCCGTGAAGGCTGCGAACATTGAGGAAGGGGGTAATGGTCTTAAGCTGCGTGGGAGCACTGTCACTGTCGAGGCAAGTTGGTTGGAAGTTTTTATAAACCAGCCAAGCGCCGCCATCATTATTTTTTATCATACCCATCATGTTGATGTTCAGCAATAAATTCTTTTCATGAACGAATCATTAACAACATTTTTTGTGTGCCCTCCTCGATGTGGTGGTTTAGGCACGGAAAAGTGAGCCAACACTCTTTTATGGTAGGAGGGGCAAAGGAAAGGGTAGACACTATTGGGGAAGCGGAAGATCCGACCAAAATGACCTCGTACAGAACGAGGTAGTGAATGATGGTGCTTGATTGTTAAATAGTAGATATCTGATCTATTAGTTTAACAAGTAGGCTCATGGATGGAAGGAAGGTCATTTTCTTTCATGAAGTTTAAGGAATGATCAATGTGCCTCATTATTACACTTACTGCAAACATGCTAGCTACACTCTACAGCGTACAAAAAGAATTCGAATATCAATTGCCAATTGTTGGAAGGTGAAATAGCTAATGAAGAACCATAGTCGTTCCAGTTTCCAGAAACAAAAATAAATAATACAATGAATGAAGAAATATACATCCATATTTATTCAAATTCAAATTCAAATGTTTTCTTCCTTCTCATACTACAGTTTGATTTGACATCACAAGCAGCAGGAACAATTAGAAAGCTAAGCTTATTATTGCTTCATTTGTTGCGCTTATTGTCACCACAAGGAAGAATATGGACCACTAATGCACGTATCCTCATGACGAATCTTGAAGTGCACTCAGTAGTTCACACTGGAAGAAGTACCATGAGTAGTAGTTAGTTTAGGCTACCGCTGGGCTCTCCATTTCAGATCAGTCCAACACACTACAGTCGGCCGGCGACTACACGGGTAGCTGAAAGAAGGAGCAATTGTGCTTGTATAAATTGAAATGAACATTGTGCACTGGGAGCTCATTACACTCCAAACCCCCCGAAAACAGACCAGTTCAGCCGGCCGCACCATTCTCTCTTTTCACTATGTGGATCTATTACCACTCTGTGGTGTAATTACAGAATATGTTACTATACCAATGGGCATCCTCCCTACAGGTACGGTCTAGTACTACGGTATCGGCGCTATTTCCAATTCTTTGAGGTAATAAATCAGGGCAGTGTGTACTACCAACCAATCTCAGGTGTGTGCTGCAAAATGTGTTAGGAATACACCGTTGCACTTCTTACACATATCCTCCTCCTCTACACGAGCAACCAAGGCAAGCCTGATTGGCCATAAAGTAGGGTGGGTCCCTGTCACTGTAGGGATGGTTTGATATTCATGACTTTTGGTCATTTCCACATAGAGCCTGCCTGTTTTCCCGTGCAGAAGGCAACACCTGCGTGTGTTACAGCACGTGTTGAGGTGTGCGTGAAGTAAAAAGACACCTCATGGGTGACAAGAAAAGTGTCAAAACAACCTACTACTCTAAATTCATACCACGCTCTTCATTTGCTCGCCGTTGTTGTGTGAGTGATCCTGTAGCTCTTGCGCACATTCGGTACATGCCCAACTATATCTTCGCCCCCTAGTGGCTTTTTTGCTGATCATGGTATCCATATCCATCTGCAATTGGGATAGAAGCATTCACATATATGTGAGAATTATTGTATTAGGCAGGGGTGGGTCGTCGTGTACACTTGAAAGTGTGATGTTCCTTCCATCACCCAATACAAAGACAACCCCACGGTCTTACCCGGGCTTGAAGGTTCCATTTCCGAATTTTCAAACGTGAATGCTTCTCTAGTAGTGTCATCTGTTGTTGGGGCTTGTACTTAGTGGTTATTATGTCTAATCAGCAACGTTGGTTGGCTATGAAACATGTGACGGCCGGAAAATCTTAAGTGGTTTATTCTCATGAGAAATAGTTATTACGAGAGCACCACGTGAGACCTGCTGTTTCCATATACTCTGTCGCATTTTTCACTTAACACACAAATTTCGACATTAACCATAACAAATGCCCACAAACACAACCTGGCGCAGTGCACTCACTTTGTATCCCAACACAAATATACTGAGGATGAAACTTCCCATGAATATGGTATTTCCAGAGAGTTCTGGTTGTGTGCAGAGTATGAAAAGGTTCAATGCAAGAAAAGGAATATCCTCAAACAGAGCAATAACCATTCGCATGTTGTTGAGTGAGATGAGGCGCTGCACGGCGATGTGCTGGGCTAGGTACCGATTCCCCCTGTCAGATGAATGTTAGATCATAGAAGAATAGAAGAAACCAGCCAGCCGTATACAAGTACACTTACCTGTCAAACGGAACGTGCTTTCGGCATCTTTTCTTCCGGGTCATTTGTTGAAGGATGTAGAACTTGCACATAGTATTCAGATTGGATTGGTTAGGGCAAGCAATTCACTTTCAATCATAACATGTTTTGTATATTAGTTCTGCAACACATTAGAAGTGTGATAACACTAAATTGCATTGCTGTGCCACGTAGGTACATGATGCCAGTGTCAGTGTATAATAATACAAGCAAGACCAACCACATGAGCAACTGGATCGATTCCTAGAACAATGACACCAAAATGGTGGCTGCTGCTGGCGCATTAATGACCCAAGACTTTCTCAAGTACCCTCTATTTACCTGCTTCTGATAGTAAAGCATGCTATTTCCGCTGATAATAAGGCCATGGACACGTTCACGCTGGATAATATTCGGGAGAAAGGGGGTTATGCTGCTGCAATGTAGCCGAGAATATAGTTTAGGTTTCAATTCATTTTATATCTCACCTGCATATCAACGAGCATAGCAACCCTAATATATACTGTGTGAAAGAACGAACGAGTTCAGTATGGCAGCCTTTAGGACGTGATATAGTATGATGACCTACTGGTGTGGCTGGTATGCTACTGTATGTACACGAGTTATGCGTGCGTAATGAAAACAGTCAAAATCAAAACAAGCATATCAATGAGTTTGTTGTTAGTGAGAGTGAATGTTCAAATCAAGAAGAAAACCGGCCAATCATTTCGAATTATTTACGCAGAAAAAAAATGTGAGGATGCCTCCTACCTCCGTGCAGGCTGGCCACAAGCGCAAAGACAATGAGCACTGTGTAGAGAAGCTTAATCCATCCAATGAGTGATGCAGTGTAGATAAGAGAGGCATAAGCTCCAAGATCTGACATTAAGTCCACGATTTCAACGAACGTAAACATGGATATCCAGAATTGCTGCCCTTTGATTACTGTCTGCATATCCTATTGACGGGAAAGACAAAAATGAGTGGAACACTACCCACGGTGTAAATGAATTCCAGTAATTATTACTTCGGCAACGGCATTCAGTAGTATATTGGGTGGGGAAAGAGGTCAATAACACGTGATGATTTGAAATGCTACATGCTTGCTACCTTATCAAGCTTCATATGCACCACATCTTTGTCCTTCCGTACCAACAAGAAGCTAGTGTTTAGTGCAAGGGATTTCAAATAATAGGTGAACCAACAAGTAATAGTACAGACAGACTGACTTTTTGTGCATTGATGTTCTTTGTGAAAAAAACATACCCAATCTGTCATTACAGTAGATGGGGTTGAGATTATAACTTAAGAGAAGAAGAAGCACACAGAGCAAGCAGCTTTTGAATTGGAAAGAACCAGCCAGGCTGACACTCACAGTGAGTATTACCATAACAATGCCTGATGCAAAAAGGTACAGACCGATGAGAGTCCCTGTAAAATGTATATTCATCAGAATCGCATACAATATACATGAACACACATAGGCTCACAGGGTTGGATGAGGTATTCAAAAGAATATGGAAGTGGCTAAGGAGAGAGCTTGTCTTGGCGGTTTCAAAACTTTGCTAAGACTGAGATGGCGCTAAAAGGCCATGGCTGCTATGTATTAGGAAGAATGCTGTTTACGTAGTGAAAAACTACAGCGACTGAAATACCCTACAGGAATCATTCAAGGGCCATCACAGAAACAACTGAGTGTATCCGATCTGGTACTGGTTTTCAGGGAATTGGGGAAAGTAGTAGTATATACCATCTTTAGAATCGGTTACAATGCAAGCAGAAGAGCCAGGTCTACTGTTCATCCCGTGCGGGCATGGTAGGCATGAATCCTTAAAGGTAAAAACATTTAGATTAAAACGTGAGTGAGATTGCGAATGTGCTGCTTTATATCTTCATAATATATAAAAATCCAAAATGGCTGCTGTTGCTGTTCTGACTTGAGATACACTCCTGACGGACGTTCCATATGTATCCGCAGGACAAGGTTTGCAATCTTCCATGGTGGATATCCCTAATGCATTTTGGTACGTTCCTGCACATCAAAAGATTAGTCTTAGTCTTAGTAGTATGGGCCATAAGTCTTTTTACGAATTATGAGAGAGCAGCAGGTTATGTAGCCGATACCTGCAGGGCAACTTGTGCAAAGGAGCTCATCAGTCAGCCCTGCCACAGCACCATAAGTCCCTAGAGTGAGAGTGTTCAATGGATATAATACTTAGATATAGATATATAGGGATGAAGTCGCTCTAATAGTCTCAGAGCTATGGACAGATGGCTAAGCACTGTGTGCTGCCCGCCAACATGCACACATGGAATTTCCACTACTGTAAAAGACAGAACAGAGCATTTCAGAAAGTCTCAGTAGTACAGAGCTGCTGTGCAGAGACGCAGCATTTTCAGTAAACCAACCCAACACTATCAGAATGTGATGGATCAGAGTGACCACCGCTCTTGAGTCCCAGCTACATAATCTCAATTTTAATGTTGGAAACCCTACCAGTGGGGCAGGGTTTACAGTCTTCTTCTGCGCCCACTCCCTCTTTCTCAGAATATGTCCCCAAAGGGCAATGAGAGCACACGTCTAAGCTCATTGCTCCCGTTTCATTTCCAAATGTTCCCTGAGCCAAGTTCAGAAGTGTGCAGAAGTAGGTAAAGAGGCTAAATATAATTATTCTCATTGTAGTAAAAATTGAACAAGCAAGCATGCGCCTTGGTGGTTGCATGTCGACATATGCTGCTACTACTCATAAAATGAATGGTCAGCAGAACACTGCCAGTCACATATAGTTATCAATGTTGTTAAGATTGAGCAAAGAAGATTGCACGCTCCTTAATAGTGGGTCACAGCCTACTTGGAGTTGACAAGCTAGCTGCTCCTACCACTTCATGAGTGAATATTTATACCACCTGATTTGTAGTAACTCGGTGGGGTTCTCATTCACATTTTCTAATTCCACTACAAATGTCCCAGAATTAAGTAACTTAACTCTACCCCATTATAACTCGAAAAGAGGATGGTTCGGCTGGCATACCTTAGGACAAGGGAGGCACAGTGATATGGAGTTTCCATCTACCGGCTTATATGTTCCCGTGGGGCAGACTAGACATTGCCCATCACTTCCTTTATAGTTGCCCAGGCCACAGTGACAAGCTGACGCTGTAATTACAAAACCGTCGCCGTCATATTATTGGGTTGGGTTTATTTGTCCATATAAAAAAAAGCAGTGAGGGTTAGGGTTAGGGTTAAAAGGCGAGAATACGTTGAATACGACCTGATATTGCACCAGATGCACCCTTTGTTGTCGAGTGTGTAGGGCAGGGTGTGCAAACGGGGGCTTTCTCCTCCCCATCCTCCCAAGCAGAATTGTATGTGTCTTCAACACAGACACAGTCTGCAGGAGATGAACTAAGACAGAAGAATCCACGCGAAGAGGTATAAAGAAGTCTTTATTTATAGATGTAGAAAGAGCACTAGTGAGAGAGAGAGAGAGAGAACTCACCTGCCTCTTCCAGTTGTGAATGATGCATTGGGGCATGCTGTGCATTCCTCTGATGTAGTTGTAAAAACCTTACGTGGGCAGTTTCTGTGTCAGAATATGAACCAGATACCACCACCGTCAATACTTTTGATTTACTGGCATAGTGTCATCAGCCCGCATTGTTGAACAAAGACTGACAAAAGTGTTATTACTTGCCTGTAGAGCTCCCCTGTATGTGTCGAGTGGACATAGATCGCCGCCGAGACCGTAGAATTACTACCTAAAAAAAATGAATGGACATGAAGAAAAGCCTCTGTTCATGAGCCTCCCTCCAGCCCTAGAACCATAGAACAAAAAAATTGAAAAAATAGAAGAAAAACTGCCAGCCACACATACCTTGGCCAATACTACATTTACACCTATCATTGAAGTCATTATAAGATGGATCTAGTGATACCACACGAGGGTTGAGATTTCCATCACTCGGGCCAAGGTCAAAGCAGAAGTACTCATTATCGGAGGCTGAAAAATAATATTCAAGAGATTCATTCACATTGGTAGCAGCAATAGGTTCTACGAATCCAGGTAGTAGAGTATTGTTCAAGCTGGGGTTTCTAGCCAGGAGACTTAAAAACAGACTACTATAGTCCTATGAATGAGAAGATGAGGTTCAGTGAGTCGTCAGAGAATCAGACAGGCCAAATATATCTGCAGGCAGGTTCCATGCATTACTTACCTCTGGGACAATCCCTTCTACTCTATTTCCTTCTATGTTGAATACGGATAGTAACGTACCCATCTCCTGTAAGGGAGGTAGGGTTCCATTGATAGAATTATCCTGCAAAAATATTGCAACTAATCGATTGCCTATCGGAAGTAACAAAATGAAGAAAACGGCGGCATGGAGTTAGGTCTAAGGATGATGGCAGATACCAATGTACTGGTGGCATACCGCCATTCCGTTTTCTCACTACACATCCTACGTATCCTGTACTGCAGTAATAGACAGAGAAGGCACTCTCTATGCTGCTATGCAATTCGTTCCTACTCAAGTCCAGTACTGCAAGCTTAGGGAACCTGCAAGTAGGGTGATGTCGTTAAGAAAAAAGAAAATATCTATACAGCTTTGCACTCTCACACACTACCCACCCTAATAATATCTGGATGGCCGTGTAAGCATCTTGAGAGATACTGTTTCTACTGAAGAAGAGTGATCGTAATTGTCCGAACCCCATTGAGAGATGGGGCAAAGTATGCACTAACGGGAGTGAAGTAGGGTCCTAAAATAATCCATTGATTGATGGGAAAATCAAATGTCAGATTGTGTCAAAACAACAAAGGGTGATTTGTGAATATCTTACAGAATTTTTATACCTGTACATTTAGCCACGTATTTGGTAGCTCACCCGAAAAATTATTACTACTCAGATCAAGGACCTGATCGGTAAAGTAGTCATATAATTGTATCCTTAAAGAGCAGCTTCTAAGCAAGATGTCTACTAACCTGAAGTGAGTCTAGGTTCATTAAATTGTCTGGAAGGTTGCCATAGAGCGAGTTATTGGAAAGGTCGAGGATGGTTAGGGAACTCAATCCCCAAAAATCATTTGTGACATTTGCCAAGTCGCCACTGAGACCTGGCAGGGAAATGTTAGAGTAGTACCACGACCCCGAGCTATAACTAGCCTGACCCTTGAGACAGAGTCAAAGTTCTATCATTATTTTCATGCTTGCTTGCTGAGAGTTGGGAAGTTGCGCGTCGCGGCGTCCTCTGCCTTTCAGCCCAAAACTCAAGTATGTCCTAACCTATCATGCACAGCAAAATATATTGGTCTAACCTAACCTAGAGCACCCATACTCTACTCACTATTGTTGTGGAGCCTGATGGAAATGACGTTGCCATTGGTGACGTTGCAACTCACTCCATACCACTGACAGTGATCTAATCCTCCCTCTTCGTCCCAACCCTCGCTTACAGACCACTTGCTATCATTTCCTCCTGTGCTCAAGAAGAGTGATCTTAATCCATCTATTTCGGCAGCGTCAACGATCCAGGCTAACAAGTACCACCAATACAAAAGCCACACAGTCTTAAACCGCGATAAGGGAGACACCTTGCTGAAGTGTGCACTGAACGTAGTACCCATCATGGGGGTTACAAATCGCCGTCGTGCCACTTTGAGGACAATCCTAGGCACAAGCTCATACACCTTTCCGTATCTTTTATGTGCTGGTGTACGGCTTTCTGGCAAGTAACCATGATCTCAACGGCATCCTGATGAAGGTGTGGCATTCACCTTGTTTTCATCGCAACCCAATCGTACTCGGTGGTGAATGATTGTGTACATTCTTAACGCCGCATTGATCTCAAGCCTGAGCCTACCTCAGACACGAATCTCTCCAGCCAGGGGTAGTGTTTTGCATCTGAACAAGAAATATTCACAAGAACTTGGTGTGTCTGAAAGCTTTAGCAATGCGTTTTTAATGTTATATTTTAGGGATAGGGTTAGGGTTAGGGTTAGGGTTTAGGTTTTAGGTTTTAAAGTTAGGGATAGGATTAAGGTTAGGGTTGGGAATACAGCTTACTTCTATTTCAAAAAGTTAACGAAATCCATCGCCAAAATATTTAATGCAGGCCACATAATTCAAGGATTTTGTAGAAAAAAAAACTAGAAATTATTGTTAAAAAATGGGTCTTTTCCTGGAATACATTGTAACATCCGGCTGCTCTTGTTAAACTGGCGCGACTTGACAGGTTCTATGCTTATTAAAACTATATAACCCTAAGAATAAGATGATACTACCACATCACTGTCCATTCATTAAACTAAGTGTCTCCTTATCCCCGGTCCTATCAAATCACAAATTCCACCAACTGATTAGACCAGGACGAAGAAAAAAGGCTTGCAGTGGCCAATTCTTGCCAAATAATAATAATTTGTTTCATGTGTTGTGCGTTATACTATTGCATCGCCTCTAACCCTAACCCTAACTCTAAACCCTAACTCTAAACCCTAACTCTAACCCTAACTCTAAACCCTAACTCTAATCCTAACCCTAACCCTAAAGCCCTAAATCCTAATCCTAACCCTAACCCTAACATCTAATACTCCATTCTCTTCACCACTAGTGACCACTATTGTTAGTGCACTACTACTTCATCTGCCTGAGAGCTGTAGGTACAACTTACGCACACTTATTGGAGTTAAAACCATCTCTCCTACAAATTGTGAAGGGGAAGTGGATGGATTGACTTGTTGTGCAGTAAATGGTTCGGGTTGGGGTGGTGGTGACATGGCTTCTACTGACCATCGGCTACCCATGCGCTTACATTAGAGGAGTACGGTCCGATGCTGCGGCAGACAAAGCGGGGTTACTTGCTCTCTACAGCTCTACGGGTGGAGATAATGGTCTGTGGAGAGAGAGCAGAGACTGGGAAATTCTTAGCGATCACTGCCAATGGTACGGGGTGACATGCAACAATGAGAGCGAAATAGAAGAACTGAGGCTTCCTGGTAATGGCTTGAAGGGAAATCTGGATATACAGGTATGGTGTATTAGGATGCCATGCAACCCCACTTCTCCGCTCTACACTTCAACCACATCTCGCCGCTTGCCTTCTGTACTAGTGTATTGAGTTTAAAGATAAGGCTGGTTGGTCCTCGGATTAAGCAAGTGGATGTTTATATTCATTCAAATACTACTTTACCACTGCTGTTTCGACCCTGACTCCAACATTACCATCCAAGTTGATTGACTCCTGAAGTTATTATTCCCCTCAATAGGATCTGTGGGATTTGACCTCCCTCAAAGTATTGGATCTCTCTAGAAATGGGTTGACGGGGAGTATTCCAGCTGACATCAGCTCATTGCCATCATTGACTGTGTTAGACCTGAGCTCGAACAACTTCACAGGGGGCCTTCCACCTGCATGGCTTAGTGTACAAGACAGTGCCGCAAGACCCTTGATCCACAATGAAATGTACGTGCAAGGCACCTTTCCGATGCTCCAAACCTTCAGAGTGGCAAGAAACAATATTTCCGAGGATGTCTACGTGGCTGTACAGATAGCTATGGGGTGGAAAGACCTTCAAGTGATTGACGTGAGTGAAAATAATATTACGGGGGGACTCATCGGAGCATTGGAGATACAATACTGCTCAAGTGGTTCTGTAGGGTGTAATGATGTTACGCTTACAGTCCACAGTGCGTTAACAGCACTTTTGTTAAGTGGTAACAACATTCAAGGTCAGAGAAGAGAAGAATAGCCGGCCGAATCCAATCAGCCCATTTATTCTTTTCGCCTAAATGACTGACTTGGGCCCCCTTAAATTGCATTATTGAGTAGGTGCCCTTTAATCCCAATCGCAGCCACCCAGACATAGAAATATGTTGTCAAGAAGCAGGAATAGAACACGCAGACGCCGCCTAATTAGCTAACTAGAAGCTCATGAATCCCCTCCCACCATGACAGGCACACTGAATAATATTGGGTTACTTCCACCGACACTTGCTGTGCTTGATGTCTCAGCAAATAACCTTTGGGGTGGCGTTACGGATGATTTCAGTCAGCTACTTCTTCTTAGGTTATCAGAAAACCCTAACTTGAATGCATCTGTATTGCCAATATTTGCAAATATATCGGCTAACAGCACAAGTGCTGTAGAAGGAGGGTTTATTTGCCCTGACATCACACCACAAGAGTCTCGTGGGCATTCTATGTACGTACAGCGGCCCAGCAGAATATAGCCAATATAGAGGGAACATTGGACCTGTTTCTATTGTTTTTTTGCCGAAATTAGAGTTGGAATTGTTTTAGCTGCTGTGTTGTAAATGCTGTAAATGATAGAATAGACATTGCTGGTGGCACTACTCACGCCCTTATGCAATTGCTAGGTACCTTGAAATGGATGCTTCTTACTACATGGAGGGAGGAAATCGATCACACTGCATGTGTGAAGATGGCATGGAGCTTAACACTGACTCTGCTTCCTGCACAGATTGTCCAGTTGGAACATTTTCAGAATCGTGAGTTTACCAACTCTAACTACTTTGCCCTACGGACATGGCATCAATCATCTTAATTTCTTAATTTCTGACATATATACACAAATTATCATCCAATCTCAAGGACGGGTGAGTGTACAGCTTGCCCCAATAGATCAACTACAGTGAGGGAAGGAAGGTATGATGGATGACCGAGAGAACAGCAGACGCCTTAGCACGTGGAGATAATGGGCTTTACTTTACCCTTTCTTCTTTTCTTTTTTTCTTTTTTTCCAAACCAGTACATCAATGAAACGTTGTTTATGTGAAGTGGACACATTTAGGGAAACCGTAATGGGAGTTGTGGAGTGTATTGCATGCCCAATTGGCAGTTCAACTGAAGGGTGAGGTTCACAAACATGCTGTTGCTTGCTGCTCGAAGATACCCCAACAGTTTATGATTTAGTAGGTAGTAATGCA
>PJEL010004228.1_pt1 | contig 11971 bp, 9 predicted proteins | sample 1853271 | NCBI WGS metagenome assembly PJEL01 (sample SAMN08108733, study PRJNA415343) | Invertebrate metagenome, whole genome shotgun sequencing project. | host: Globobulimina | place: Sweden: Gullmar Fjord | collected 2015-08 | reverse complement strand
ACCACTCTCTTTAGTATGTTTGACATCGTCAATGCCAAGCTTTCCCGTCTTGTCCTCAAAATATTCAAGGAACAGTCCGATTGGCATTTCCTTCAGTGATTCATCGATAGAAATGTTTTTTGAGAAGGCATCCATGCGCCGCAGTACCGCTTTGGCGCGGGCTACCAGTTCACGCACGCTAAAAGGTTTGCTCAGATAATCATCTGCGCCGACCTCAAGCCCAAGTACTCGATCAAGCTCAGTCGTACGCGCGGTAAGCATGAGAATCGCGGTGTAGGGTGAACGCGAGCGCAGTTGGCGGCAGATCTCAAGACCATCGACCTCAGGCAGGTTGAGATCAAGTATGACCAGATCGAAGTGCTGACGTTCAGTCAATTCGAGAGCCATACGGCCGTTGTGTTCAACCGTCACCGGATGGCCGAGATCACCAAGATGCAGCGCTACAAGCTCGGCAAGATCTACATCGTCTTCAACGACGAGCAGTGATCGCTCTCCCATAGGCCTTATAGCCTCCATTTCATTCTTTATACCTTTATCCATCATGTCATGTCCTACCGGTTTCTGCGTCCGACGATGAAAAGAAAACCGGGGCGCTTCGAGCGCCCCGGTATCGTTTGTCACTAAAATATCTCTACTGCGCGATGATGAACGTTGGGTCGTCCACTCCATTGTCGACCACCGAAGCGTACGCGAAGAAGCGGCCACCTGGTGTCGAAGTCCAAACACGGGCCCAGCCAACATCGACCGATTCGGGATAGACACCATTGAGCTGCTGGTGCTCTGCGGCTTCGAGGGTGACCATACGTGTGCTTATCAACACTCCATCGTTGTCGAAGAGTTCGAGGTGCACCATAACCGCTTCGGATCCGGCGTTAACGAAGCCGATATTGGTACGGAAAGCACCGCCTTCGGAAAGCTGAAGTAACCGGCCGGCTTGACCATATGAAAGACTCTGCGTATCCATGAACGCCGGGATGCCTTGCCCGTATGATCCGTCGTCCGTTGCGGCATACGTTCGACTCGATGAACGCACACCACTTGAAGTCGACAAGATACGCAGCGAGCCGGTTCCAACAAAATCGAAGAGCTCGGCGAGTACGTCTTCATAACGCATTGCCCCACCGGCGGGAATATTGAATGTGATGCTCTTGGGCGTTTGATTGCTCTGATTCGTGCGCAGCAACTGCACCATAATCGTCGCCATCTCCGTGGTGTCATTTGTTACAAACAAATCGGTGAACCAGCGCGCACCGCCAACACCCGTGACACTTGCTGCTGCTGGAACCATATCAGCTTGTGCAAGCATCGCCGTGCCAGAAGGAATGCTGCTGAGATTTGAATGCATTGGCTGCAGGATTCCAGCGCCGACGTCATCGATGAAGGGATCCATCAAAGGTTTGAGGGTAAAAGGCGCCGCAGAGTTATCAGGATTGGGTTCGACTGAGATTACTGCAGCGAAACCGGAGGTGAGATCAGTGGCCGGAGTGACAAAATCTTGCCCAGGAAAGGGAGGAAAGGCCTCGGGACCACCAGTAGCGCCCTGGCCGTCGGAGTCCGCGCCTTCAGCCATCGTGAATCGGCCTGTTGAGACCGGTCCAGCCGCGCTCGCAACCCAACCTTCGTATTGCCAACCTTCGGGCAGCATCGGCAGTTCAAGAGTCGCGCCTGGACCAGCCTCGGGATCGAGCCACCAGATGCCGTGCGAATACGGCACTGAGCCACCACTCGACGGCGCATTAAGGATGTACGATCCAGCAGCGGAGGAGAAGTCCGTTCCGAGGGCAGCATCATGATCGATCGTAAGGGCTGCTCGCCCTCCTATGACATCGCCGCCGAGCAGATGAATCGCGCTAGGCAATGGATCTGCATCAGGAACTGGTTCTATTGTGAGCACAAAAGCAGCGATCGAATCAAGACTCGAAACCGCGGTTGGGAAGTAGGTCATCGATTGCACTCCCCCATTAACCGTAAAGGTTCCGGTACTGACAGGCGCTCCATCAACGATGAGCCAACCCTCGTAGGCCGCTTCGGCACCGAGATCTTCGAGGCCATCGATATCAAGCATAAGATGGGCTGTCTGCATTCCGTCGGCAACCCGGCTCATAAGCACGCTTGCCATTGGGAAAGCTGCTGCGTTGTTGTCCATCATTTGGGGCATACCAGCGCCAAGGGCCTCGATATCTCCATCGACGAGGGGTTTGAATGCAAAGGGTGCAGGTGAATTATCTGGAGACGGTTCGATACTCAGTACTGCAGCAAATCCGCTGGTGAGATCAACTGGAGGCACGACAAAATCCTGGCCGGGAAAAGGCGGCGCAGCATACGGTCCACCGGTGATACCTTGACCGTCGGAATCGACTGCCGAAGCATCGAGAAAGCGACCGGTCGATATCGCGCCTTCGGGGCCCGCGACCCAGCCTTCATAAGCCCAGCCTGCAGGCAATTGAGGCAAAGAAGCGGAAACGCCAGGTCCAGCTGCGGGATCAAGCCACCAGATGCCATTAAAATAATCCGCAGATTCGCCTCCCGATGGTGCGTTGAGAATGTAAGTCGCCGAAGCCGATGAAAAATCGTCGCCGAGAGCTGCTGGATGGCCACTGCTCAACTCAGCGACATTGGCGGAGAATTCCCCGGCAAGCACATGTACCGAGCTGGGCCCTGGATCCATGTCCGGCACCGGCTCGATAGTGAGTACGAAGGTGCTCGCCGCTGCAGCATCATCAACATCAACAGCAAAACGGCTCGGATGGGCCATGCCAGTCATATCAACTGAAAATACCCCGGTGCTCACGGGTGAACCATCAACGATCACCCATCCTTCGTAGACCCATCCAGGTCCGAGGTTTTCGAGGCCATCATTGGCGAAGTCAAAATAGAGCGTTTCTGCTGCCACTGGCAGCGATATGAAGATTGTTGCCACAGCGAAAATCAGGATCGTCGCAGCGTGGCGTCGAGAGTGGCGTCGGTTGCTGATCGAAAGAGATTTGGTCATGGTTTCCTCCTGGGTCTGTTCGTCTAATAATTCGATAAGAAATCTCGCCGGACTTCTTCGCTCTTTCTTATCATCGGTAAGAAACTTCACAGAGCCATCGCGCAAATCTCACGAATCTGTAACATCGCGATTCTTCTTCGGGAGGCCTAACCCGCATCGTGCGACTTTCAATGAGAGGCGTATAATGCAGGTGAGTTGGAAAATTTTGGAGGCCATATGATCGAAAATCTCACCATTGAAAGAGCCGTCACATTCGCTATCAAAACAGAGCAGCAAGGACGTGAGTTCTATACAAAACTCGCCAAGAAACATGCCAGCGATGCGGAGATATCCGAACTTTTTACGCTACTTGCCCGCGACGAAGAATTACACGAAACCCAGTTCAAAGCTTTATTAGGCATGCTTTCCGATGAAGAACTTTCACAAAAAGACCAGGCTTATCTTCAAGCCATCGCGACAGCAGAGATCTTTTACGGCGATAACGAAGCTCTTGACCCAGGCTTCAAGGTTGAGACTCGGGAAGACGCATTGCAGCGCGCCTTTAACCTCGAAAAAGCAACCCTGATGTACTATTCAGCAATCAGAGATTCGATCGGCTCGCACGCTATTCTCGATTCCATCATCGCGGCAGAGAAAGACCACATGATGCGGGTCATGAAATACCTGATGACCGGCGCAAAAATGCGCGGCCTGATGGACGAACTCGACTAACCCCCATATCTCACCAGCTTCCTGGTGAGATATGCGGGCTAAGAGCCCAATATCGACCGGCGCCTGACCGCCTCGTCGCTCCGTTCCTGAAGCAGATCGCTACGGCTCAAGTTATACTGCCCTCATGGCGCAAGAAATATGCTCCGAATCAGCGGACGTGATATGAGTTTTGTGAAGAAATTCTTAGCGGAACTCACGTCACCGAAGATTGAGGCGCAAGCACCTTCGACAAACGACGATGCGATCGCTCTGATATCCGAGGGTGTCATCATTATCGGCGCCGATTTCAAGATTACATTCTTAAACGAAGCAGCCAGCCGCATGACCGGCCGGTGGGACACAGCGGCACTCAACATCACAATCGATCAGGTCGTTGATCTCGAACAGCAGTCGCAGCGAGTTCATCTCGGCGAAGCGCTCGCAAAAATGAAGAGCACCGACTTCGAAACGTGCTCAGGTAATCTATTTGGATTTGGAGAATATGACCTCATCGATCTCGCAGGGGGCCGGCGACGGGTGAGAATTAGTTTGGGCAAAATCGGTACGCATCATGAAGAACCCAGCCAGGAGTATGCTGTATGCATCGTTCTTCAAGACATCAGCGAGCTGCATCGTGTAGAAAAGGCAATGCAGCGCATGGCAGGATTTGAGTCGGCCGGGATTCTCGCGGCCGGTGTCGCCCATGATTTTAACAGTCTGCTCACGGTCCTGATGACTTCAATCGACCTCATCCTCGAATCCGCCAATGATCCACGCACGCTCAAAGAGAGGCTCTCGATCGCTCGCGATGCCACGTGGAGAGGAAAACTGATTGCTGGACAGTTGTTGAATCTGACGAAAGGCGGCGAGACCAGTCAAAGCTTGGTATCTCCAGGCCAACTGTTGCGGGGGATCTGCAATATCGCAGCATGTGGCGCAGAAATCGATTTTGATCTCGAAGTTGACAATCGCCTTCGGCTACTGGCAGGCAACGAAGCCCAATTAAACCAGCTGATGCTCAACCTGTTGCTCAACGCCGGCCAAGCGATGCCTGAAGGTGGCAAGGTGACTATCAGTGCTGTAAACATCGAGCGTGAGGATGTACCGGAAGATTTGCCGGCAAGTCAGCGATGGTGGCTCAAGATTTCGGTCCAAGATCGGGGTGCCGGCATCGATGAAGGTGACCTTGAGAATATCTTCGAACCCTTCTTCTCGACGAAAGAAACAGGATCCGGCCTCGGCCTCGCGATGGTTGCTTCGATCGTCAAAAACCACAAGGGAACGATCACCGTAAAACCCAGAACAGGTGGTGGCACAGTCTTTGACGTCTACCTCCCTTCGGCAGACGAGTTCGAAGAAACGCTTGCCGGTACACTCGAGAGCGACCTCACTGGCAAGGGGAGAATTCTCGTGATGGACGACGACGCAGTTGTTAGAAAAATGATTCGCGACGCGTTGACTCTTCTCGGCTACAGGGTCGACTGTTGTAGTGATGGAGTCCAGGCTGTGAGAATGTACAGCACCGCCCGGCAGGCCGATCTCGGATACGATGTTGTCATGTTGGATCTGACGATCGTCGGCGGTCAAGGGGGCAAAAAAGCGATCAAACAGCTGCTCGAAGCTGACCCCAATGTCATCGCTATAGCATGCAGCGGATATCCCACCGATCCGGTATTCTCACGATGGCAGGATTTTGGATTTCGGGCCGCCCTCGAGAAACCCTTCGACATCCACCAACTCGGCGCAAAGATTCAAGAAGTCCTCGGCGAGAGGTCCGACGAGACCGCATAGAGCCCACGCAGATCCCCTTTCAAGGGACTTCCTGGTTTTGGAAGGCCCGTAATCCCTGTGGGATGGACCGGAGAAGGAAATAAACGCAAAGGCGCAAAGACGCAAAGATAAGATATGACGGAAAAAAATCCCAAACTTTGCGTCTTTGCGCCCTTGCGTTGTTTTCTGGATTCTGGCCTTCGTTGCGTTGAGTTTCTCCCAGCTGTGTCCCCGTAGCGGCGCCGGGGTGGGAGGCTCCTAAGAAACTTCCGGGTTTCGGGAGGACATCGAGTAACGGAAGGGCGCTCCGGCGGGGGAGTTTGAGGGGGAGAATCCCCACTCAAGGAGAATAGACAAGGCGTCGTAAGAATCCACGACGTCGAATTGACTGTCCGAAAAACCGCCCTCGAAGTCACTACAACGCGTCGCCTGCTCCGCGGCGACGATGCAGAAGACCGGACTGGCATCGCATCGCGAATCCTTGTCGAGCGCCCCCTTACTATCTCTCATGAGGTGGGGATTCTCCCCCCTCAAACTCCCCCCGCCGCGGCAACCTGCCTTTTCCGACGCCTCGGGCACCAGGCCTCGGTCAATCAAGTTTCTTGCCGATGTGTCACGGTAGCGCAGCCCGGGTGAGGAGGCTCTCAAGAAACTTCCCGGTTTTGAAGGCCCGAGTCGAGGCCCGGAATCCCTTCGGGATGGACCGGAATAGGAAGAAAACGCAAAGACGCAAAGACGCAAAGACGCAAAGACGCAAAGAAAATCCTAAACTCTGCGCCTTTGCGCCTTTGCGTTTTTTTCTGGATTGTGGCGTTCGTTGCATTGAGTTTCTCCCTGATGTGTCCCTGTGGCTCGGCCATGGTGAGGAACTCTCAAAAACTCAACCATCACTGCTATTGTGACACCTTTGTCGTCAAATTCGTGACAAGAAGTAACACGATCCAATGACGTGAGTTGAAGTGTTCCCGTGATTCCCGAGCGATCAGGTTGACGCTATCTTAATAGTGAGGGTGAACTCCAAATTTGAACTCAGCGGTTTTCTGGCAGACGACACCCCGCAAAAACCATCAGAAACGCTCAAACGATCTGATGCCTTCGGAGGTAACATGGGGAAATACGGGATTCACGAGACACACACCCAGCATCTACGTCGAACTCGGTCTTCTGGTTTTACGTTGGTCGAGATCCTCGTCGTGCTCATAATCGTCGCACTCACGACTCTCATTACCGTCGAAAATCTTACCAACTTCAAACGCCGTAACGAGCTTGAGGCAGGAGCGACAGCCCTCTCACGCTTTCTCGATTCAGCGCCACAGTGGGCTAAGGATCAGCACACGTCGGTTTTTCTCATCTGGGACCCCGGCCAGGGTTCGGTCGAAATCGCTCTCGACAGCGCCGGCACATCGGTTTTGGACCACCATGACCTCCCCAAGTGTCTCGTTGTCAGCCCGAGCACTCAAGTGGTCTATCGATGCGACACCTTCGGTCGCGCCTTCCTCTCGACGGGAAGCGTAATGCTTCAGACTCCACAATCGGTTTTGGTCAATCACGTTTCGATGGTCTCTGGGCACACATTACCGCATATCGAATACAGCTTGACGATTTCACCGCTGTGGAACGTGGCCCTCGGCAAAAGAATTCTTGGTTGAGGAGATGATTCAAATGATAAGAAAAGCCTGGTTGAAGTTATACGATCGTCGTCCGCAGCCCATGGCTGGTGGAACTCGTGAGATCGGTAAAAAATGTGGACAAATGAAACCAGTACGTTGGCCCGACTGGCACGAGGTTGATATCGAATCCGGCAATGAAGACGAAAGAGGCGGTTCGCTCATCGAGGTTCTGGTATCGATGCTGATCCTGCTCTTCGTGCTTGTCGGCGTACTTCAACTCTTTGTCATGTCGGTTGCTGTCGAGCGCCTCACCGAAGCTCAGTCGGAATTGATGGGCAAAGCGAGATCGGTGATCGAGATCGTACGCCTCGTCAACGCGACCGGCGCCGCCGGAAACAGTGGCGTATTGCCGCTCACTGTGGGGCGTCGCACACTACCCCTGACGTCGGGCGACACCGGTTTTGACTTCTGGGGACCAGCGGGTTTTGATATCGTCGACCAAAAATCGAGATTCCAAGTTGAGTACGAAATTACGGACGCCGGTCCTGAATGGCTGGTGACAGTCTTTGCGATTCCGAAAACGGCAGCGAGCAGTCAAGTCTATCTCAGCTCGGCGGGAAAAAAGGGAGTGCGATATGCAGCGCGAATTTCAAAGTAGTTCCGAGCACTGTCTCGTAGAAAGTCGAAACGAGGGCCTGCATGAGCAATCGTTGAGCGACTCGGCTGGGTTCACCCTTGTTGAAGCATTGGTATCTGTGGCGCTAACTGCGATCGTCCTGATCGCCTCAACACAGCTCTTATTTTCGATGAAACAGAGTTCAGACCGCATGAGCATGAAGGCCGAAGCCCGTCATACTGCTCAAAGAGCCATGGAATTCATCAGTTACCATGTGCGCACCGCGGCAGACCTCAACCGCAGAGGGAACAATCCCTCGGCACTTATGACCTGGTACGAAATAGGGGCAGACCCTACCACCGCCACCAGCACTCAAACGTCATGGAACAACGTCACCAACGCAAACCTCGCCGACATTGGCACCGACATCCTCACCGTAGCGATACCTTCGAGCGGCATCACTCTTCCTAATGTCAGTTGGCCTGGTTTTCAGCATGGAGCGAACGCCAGATGGGAATTCGACCTCGGTTGTCCAGATGGTTCACTCAACGTCGATCTTTTCAAAGAATTGACCAATTACAACTCGGCCACTGGCATGAGCGCACCCCTTATGGTCGAAGGAGCCAACGGGGATTTCGGGTTTTATCAAATCACAAACTACCTCGAAAACCAGAATCGCACTCAGAGTTGCCCTGCTACCCCTGGCACCCCAGGGGAAATGCATGTTGTCGCCAATCCGGGAAATTCAAATATGCTCAACCCTCCGGGAGGCCATCCCAACCTTTCAAATCAAATCGTCAACGGCGTGCAATATCCGGTAATTCGGCTTGGTGTTAGCTATTTGACATTTCGAGTACGTAACGGCTGGCTCGAACAGAAGCAAGGCATGTTTGATCCCGCAACGGACAATCCGGGCACAAGTTTCACCCGTCTGTTGCCGCAGATCGAAGATATGCAAATCGCCTGGCTCTTCAACGACGGCACCTTGTGGAATACAACGTCGCAGCAATTACCGACGGCAACCTATCCGAATAGCGTACCGGCACAAGGAACAGGAAATCCATATGACGTCATCAACGTCGTCGGGCTCAGGGTGAGTGTCACGAGCCAGTCGACGAATGAAGTATTTTGGGAGAATGGCGCTCGTTTCTTCCGCCCTGCATCAGAAGACCGCCCTGCGGCAACGACGAATGATCGTTTTTATCACCACCGAGCAACCGACCTGGCGATGGTCCGAAATCGGGCGCTTCAACGTTGAAGAACAACAATGGTGCGCAACGGATTTGGATTCGAGGAGGCAGCATGAAGAACAATAATCAACAAGGATCAGCGCTGATGGTCGTCGTCACTTTGATGCTGGTGCTCAGTGTTGTTGGCATGGCGATTTTGTATCACACAGAAGGCGACCGGGATACGACGATGTCAGAAATGCATGTGCGCGGCGCTTTATACGCAGCTGAATTGGCTTTGCGACAAGGCGAACGTGTCTTACTCGCGGCTGAAGCCTCGTCTGCCGACACGCTTCTGGCACATATTTCTACCACCAGCACCAACGTAGTCAATCCGAGCATCCCACTCTTTCCACAAGCGAGAAAAGAGTACGACCTCAACCACCTCGGGACCTATCTCATTGATGGCAGCGGCGTAGAACTCGTCAACCAAAGCGTTTCTCTACCCGGCGGAAATATGGGCGCAGGTTCAACAAATGCGCGGTACAGCCTCTACATCCGCAACAATCCCAACGATATGTCGGTCAAAGACAACAATCCAGGAACCGACGCCAGGGGTGATAACGACTTTTGCGTCAACCTCATCTCTGTTGGCTGGGTCACGCTCGGCGGCGGCGTCAAAGCCGTTAAGATTCTTGAAGAAGAATATACCTGGGACGGATCCGCGCAGGACTGGTCAGTTCAAAAAGGCTCCAATGCCAGCGGTGACAACTTCGGCGGAACGATTGGATGATGACATGATATTTCAAAAAGTGTTAAAAATAGCCCTGGTTTCGCTCCTCATTATGGTGGCCCTATTGACCGTTCAACACCTGGCTGCCCAGACCGATACCGAAGGTATTGACCTCATGCGGCAGATCACCAGTCAGTGGGTGAAGCCGAATATGATGTTGGTGCTCGACGAAAGCGGCTCGATGGCATGGCCGGTCGAAAACAGTAGTACGTATATGCCCATAGACTACGGGATCATCGAAGGCCGCGTTAACGTCAATTATGACTATACTTGGCGTACCACCAACGGGCCCTTCGTCCGCGGAACGCCGAGCTTTCCCAACGGCGGCGTCGGACACGGATATTGGCTGAAGCTCGACCGAACCATCAATTGGAGTCAGTTGAAGAGGGTTGGTCTCGGTTCGGTCGAATCGACAAATATCTACAACAACAACAACAGAAGATATCGGGTCTTGGTCGACGACTATAGCGATTATGATGAAGACGACTGGGTTTGGATCACCTGCGCCGCACACCCAGAAGATACTGGGCTTTATGTAATCAGAGACAGAACTAATAACAATCCAGATTATGTTGAGGTTTCACGTGTGCAAGAAGATGGAATCAGAAGCCGAAATAGATACACGTTTGCGGCTCAAGATGCGTCTGTTACGATTCAAAGAGTGCGAATCGGGCCGGTCAATCCAGCGGCGATGGAGCCGCGGGAACCCGCAGCCGACGGCTATTTTCGCGGGAGCTATCAAGGATACCTCTATGTAAAGGGTACTCGAGACAATCGATTCTGGTGCGCAGGCGATATCATCAAGGTCAGCAATATGCCGAACAGTGCTGATGATGGCATCTACATCATCCGGAGTACCCCAGCGAACAGTGGCGGAATGCCGGGATATATGTACTTTTCATTTGCAAAGGTCGATAGCAACGGAACCTGGGACTATGAAGACGCAACTGACACCATGAGCAGCAGCATCAACCGCGAGATCACCATACAACGAGTGATGCCGGAGTCAACTCCGCTCGCCGGGGGTGAGGCTTGGATATTCATTCCGCCGTCGCGAATGGCGATTACCAAGAACGTTCTCGGTGAACACGTGTGGATCTACAAACCAGCCGACGACACGGTTGCGGCCGGTCAGGATGGCGAAGGTAATGACTACTACACCTTCCTTGCGGGCGCCGGACCGGATGATAGTACCGGGGCATATTACGACTGGTATAGCAAGGTATGGGTCAATCATGACGGTGACGCGTATTACCCGGATCACGAACCTACTCCGGATGCCGTAGTCTCCGATGCGATGGAACCCGCCGATCTGGTCCGTCTTTTCGGCGACGTCGTCAACTGGGGTCTCGTTGCGTACTCAGGAGATTGTACGAATCCGTCAATTCTGGTGGACATTAATCCTGACGACACCAACCAGATACCGAGCATTACGTCTATCGAAACACACCTCGACACCGTCGCTGCCGGGGGCCTTCAACCCGGCGGTTCGACACCGACGCGCGGTGCTCTTGAACGAGCACGCGAAGGTCTGTTGACCGGCGCTACAAGCGCTTGGAGTAGAGATGTCAGGCGCGGATGCGATCGCACCTACTCGACAATCTTGATGACCGATGGCGCGTCCAACCAATGCAACCCGGACGACAACTCGTGGTCAAGCTGTCCGGACACGTGGAACTCCTATCCAGCAGGAAGGTCTAACGACCTGTGGAACGGTCTCGATGACAGCAACAATTTCTTAACAAACGTTCGCACCTGGGTGATCGGTGTCAGTGAATATGTTGGGCGTTGTGAACTCAATTACACCGCCTATAAGGGTCGCACCGACGCCTCAAGTCCGAATGATGATGCAGGATTTAAAACCGCCGACGATCCACGATTGCCCGAAGGAACCCCCGGCACATATGACAATTCTGCAGACTACGCCTATTTCGCCAACTCAGCCGAAGAATTGTATGCGGCCTTGATCAGCATCGTCACCAGTATGGGCGTTGGCGATTATTCGACCGGAGCCCCTTCGATTTCATCACAAAGCGTTGGCGGCTCGCTCGCTTTTCTCGGCAGCACCGAATACCCAAGCTGGGAAGGACACCTTCGCGCATTCAATCTTGACAAGGATCCTGCCGATACCGACTATATGCGTTGGGACGCCGCCGAAGTCCTGACTGATTCAACGACTCCGAACAACGGTCTGCCGCGCATGATCTACACTTGGGATCCGGCGTCAGACAACGACCTGGTCAAAATCACTGCGAGCAATTATGCGGACGTAGACCTGATCTGCGGAGGTTGCGGTTTTGATGATGAGGTTGCCGATTTTGTACTCGGCAA
>PJEL010004227.1_pt1 | contig 11978 bp, 9 predicted proteins | sample 1853271 | NCBI WGS metagenome assembly PJEL01 (sample SAMN08108733, study PRJNA415343) | Invertebrate metagenome, whole genome shotgun sequencing project. | host: Globobulimina | place: Sweden: Gullmar Fjord | collected 2015-08 | reverse complement strand
AAGAATCTATTTTCTTCTTTTAGCGAGATGTATTGTGTATTGAGTTTATTTATATCTTTACTCACATAATAGATATTATTTCGTAGATATATTTTAGGAAAAAAAACTACTAGTACAAGAACTAGCAATATTAAAACTCGATATAACGCTTTTCTATCGTTGAGCTTCAAATTTAAATATCCTCATTTTTGAACTTCTACTTCTCGCATTTACTTTTATCTCTTGTTTAGTAGGAATGATTGGTTTTTTTGTGAGAACCTTTCCTTTTTGGTGGTTGTTACCACATTCACATCTTTCAATATGTGGAGGACAGATACATTTTAGAGTCCATTTTTTGAAAACTGTTTTAACTATTCTATCTTCTAGTGAGTGAAAAGAGATTATAGCTACCTTTGTATCTTCGAAGTCTGCATTTTCTATTTGTTCAAATAACTCTTCTAAAACACCAAGCTCATTGTTAACAGCTATTCGTATTCCTTGAAAAGGGAGCGTTGCGGGATGTAGTTTCCCTTTGAACATATTTTTTGATAAGAAGTCTGCTAATTCTTTTGCAGTATCAAAAGGTCTATTTTGTACGATTAAAGATGCTACTTTTCTGTACTCTTTAACTTCTCCATACTCTTTTAGTATTTTTTCTAGTTCATTTTGTGAGTATTCATTAACAATTTCACTTGCAGTTAAGTCTTGATTTTGATCCATTCTCATATCTAATGTTTCACCATTAAATCCAAAACCTCTATCATTTTTATCAAGTTGTAATGATGATACACCGATATCAGCTAAAATACCCACGATATTTTTATCTTTATATCTATTTATAACGTCTTTAAAATTCCCTTTTGAAAATATAATTCTATCTTCATACTCTTTTAATCTATTTTTAGAAAAATTTAATGCTTCATCATCTTGATCGTTACAAATTAGTTTAATATTTGGATTTGATTCTAAAATACCTAAAGAATGCCCTCCATATCCTAATGTACAGTCAATTACATAACCATCTTTTAAATCTTTAAATGTATCTATTACTTCGTTGAATAGTACTGGAATATGGGGGATTTTTGTTTCACTCAATGCTTTATCCTATTTAATTTAATACTGTGTCTTTAATCGGTATAATAGCACAATTAAAATTAAAGGTTTTATCCATGATTGACAAAAAGATTGTGAAACATTTGTCTGATATATCATTAACATTATTTAGAAAGAATTTTTTTGGTATCTATCATGGTTCTATATCTAAAAAAGTTGATCATGATAGTTTTGTTATAAATACAAAAGAAGCAATTTTTGATGAGATCACTGAATCTACACTTTGTCAGTTAAAAATGACACAAAAAGATTATGGTTGGAATATTGCAAGTATGGAATCAGAAGTTCATAAAGCAATATATTCTGAAATACATGAATCAAAATATATTGCATGTGGAATGCCTCCTTATACATGTGCGTATACATTACAACATGATGAGATTCGATTTGAGGATTATTTTGGAAAACTTACATTTGATAGAATTGTAGTTCATGACCCAGGTGATTTTGAAACATGGATGCAAAGATGTCATAAAGAGATTCCTATATTATTAAAACTTTCTCCAAATAGCCTTATTGTTATCAAAGGGGTAGGGGTCTATGTATCAGATAGAGATATGAGTAACCTTATAAAAAAAGTAGCTATTCTAGAAAGTTCTTGTAGATTATTAACCTTAAAATCACAATTTAATATAGAACAAAAAATCTGTCAACTTTAAACATAAAATTCAATTATGTAACAATAGTGTAACAAAAGTAAGCACTATTTTAAAATAAAATCAATTCATTAATAATAAGAAAATATTATAAGGCTACATAAGATATAATCAACTCAAATAAAATTTACTTAAAGGATATTTATGAGTTTAATCGCTGATTATAGAGCACATACTGAAGAAAGATTACAAGATGGTGGGTTACCACCATTAGCATTAACTACTGAGCAAACTGCTGAGTTAGTTGAAGTTTTAAAAGCTAATACTGCTGATGCAGATTACGCTGTTGAGTTATTTAAAAATAAAATCAACCCAGGTGTTGATGATTCTGCATATGTTAAGGCTGCATTTTTAAATGATATAGTTCAAGGTAACGCTACATGTTCTGTAATTTCTAAAGTTGAAGCAATAGAAATTTTAGGAAAAATGATGGGTGGATTTAATGTTACTCCTCTTGTTGAAGCATTAAAAATTGATGAAATTGCAGAAGCTGCTGCTACACAATTAAAAAATACTATTTTAGTTTACGATTCATTTAATGACGTTAAAGAATTAGCTGATGCTGGAAATGCACAAGCTAAATCAATTATTGAATCTTGGGCAAATGCTGAATGGTTTACTAATAAACCAGCACTTGCTGAAGAGATGACTTTAACAGTATATAAAATTCCTGGTGAAACAAATACTGATGATTTATCTCCTGCAACTGTTGCATTTACAAGAGCTGATGTTCCTTTACATGCAACTGCGATGTTACAATCAAGAATGGAAGATCCATTAAATAAAATGATTGAACTTAAAGAAAAAGGTAACCCGTTAGCATATGTTGGTGATGTTGTAGGTACTGGTTCATCAAGAAAATCAGGAATCAATTCTGTTCAATGGCACATGGGTAGAGATATTCCTGGTGTTCCAAATAAAAGAACTGGTGGTGTTGTTATTGGTGATATTATCGCTCCAATTTTCTTCAATACTGCAGAAGATTCAGGTTGTTTACCAATCCAAGCTCCAGTTGCAAACTTAGAAACTGGTGATGTTATTACAGTTAAACCATACGCTGGTGTAATTGAAAAAGATGGTTCAGTTGTTTCTGAATTCGAATTAGCTCCAAATACATTAACTGATGAGATGAGAGCTGGTGGTAGAATTAATTTAATTATTGGTAAAGGTCTTACTGCTAAAGCTAGAGAAGCTTTAGGTTTAGATGCATCTGATGCATTTGTTACTGCTTCTCAACCAGCTGCAACTAAAACTGGTTATACACAAGCACAAAAAATGGTTGGTGTAGCATGTGGTGTTGAAGGTGTTAAACCTGGTATGTATGTTGAGCCAATCTGTACAACAGTTGGATCTCAAGATACAACAGGACCAATGACTAGAGATGAGATTAAAGAACTTGCTGCACTTTCTTTTGGTGCTGATATGGTTATGCAATCATTTTGTCACACAGCTGCTTACCCAAAACCAGCAGATATTAAATTAAGACATACTTTACCTGATTTCATCAACTCTAGAGGTGGTGTTACACTTAGACCAGGTGATGGTGTTATTCACTCTTGGTTAAATAGATTATGTTTACCAGATACTGTTGGTACAGGTGGAGATTCTCATACAAGATTCCCTATTGGTATTTCATTCCCAGCTGGTTCTGGTCTTATTGCATTTGCTGGTGTAACAGGTATGATGCCTTTAACTATGCCTGAGTCTGTACTTGTTAAATTTACAGGTGAAATGCAACCAGGAATTACTTTAAGAGATTTAGTTAACGCTATCCCTTACCAAGCAATTCAAGATGGTCATTTAACAGTTGCTAAAAAAGGTAAAATCAATGTTTTCGCTGGAAAAGTAGTTGAAATTGCTGGTTTACCAGATCTTAAAGTTGAGCAAGCGTTTGAATTATCAGATTCTGCAGCAGAAAGATCAGCAGCAGCTTGTTCTGTTCAATTATCTAAAGAACCAATTATTGAGTACTTATCTTCAAACATCGCTTTAATCGAAAAAATGATTGAAGAAGGTTATGACGATGCTAGAACTCTTCAAAGAAGAGCAGATAAAATGAAAGAATGGTTAGCTAATCCTGAGTTATTAACTCCAGATGCAGATGCAGAATATGCAGCTACAATTGAAATTAACTTAAATGAAATCACTGAACCATTATTAGCTTGTCCTAATGATCCGGATGATGTTGATACATTAACAAACATTTTAGCTGATCCAAAAAGAGAAACTAATATTTCTGAAGTATTCGTAGGGTCTTGTATGACTAATATCGGATTATTTAGAGCACTTGGTGAAGTACTTAAAGGTGAAGGTGAAGTTCCAACTAAACTATGGGTTGCACCACCAACAAAAATGGATAAAGAACAATTAACTGAAGAGGGTTACTACTCTATATTCGCAGCTGCGGGTGCAAGATTAGAAATTCCAGGTTGTTCATTATGTATGGGTAACCAAGCACAAGTTTCTGAGAATTCATATGTATTCTCAACATCTACAAGAAACTTTGATAATAGACTAGGAAAAGGTTCTCAAGTTTATCTTGGATCTGCTGAAGTTGCTGCTGTTACTGCACTTCTTGGTAGATTACCATCTAAAGAAGAGTACATGGAGATTGTACCTAAGAAAATTACAGCTGAAAACCAAGAGGGTGTTTATAAATACTTAAACTTCCACGAAGTTTCTTCTGCTCAATTAACTAACTTAGTTCATTCTTAAGATAGAAAAGCTTACGCTTTTAAAAAAGCCTCATCTTTATGATGGGGCTTTTTTTATGCACGATATAAATTAGAGGAAAAATATGATTAGTAAAAATATGAAAACATTTATGATAATTGGATCATTTATGATGGCATTAACTATAGCAATAGGTGCATTTGGCGCACATGGTTTAAAACCTTATTTAGATGAGTATTCAACTACTATATATGAAAAAGCAGTTTCATATCAGTTTTATAATACTTTAGGACTATTTTTCATCTCTTTTATATCTTATTTATTACCAACTTCTACAAAAATAAAAAAAGCTTTCTATTTTATCTTAGTAGGTACCTTGATATTTTCATTTTCTTTGTATATTTTATCATTAACAAAAATAATGTGGCTTGGGGCAATTACTCCTATTGGTGGATCACTTATGATTATCGGTTGGGTTTTATGTGGGTATTCAATAATGAAAGAATTAAAAACAAATTAAAGGGTAATTTCTTATAAATACACTAATCTCAACTTTTTTAGTTGGGTATTCTAAAATATTTTCTTAAATTTATAATGGTATAATACAGATTATTTAAAATTTAAGGAATAAAATTGAATAACTATGGGATTGATATTTGGGGTGATGATAACTTTATCATTGAAAATGGATTAGTAAAACTAAATTACAAAAATAATCCTGCACTAAAAGATATTGTAAAATCAGTGAGAGATGACGGAAATACAGGTCCTTTAATTCTACGATTTCCTCATATTACTCAAAATCAAATAGATAAATTATATACGACTTTTAATAATACGATAGAAGAATATCAATATGATTCATCATTTTATGCAGTATTTCCTCTAAAAGTTAATCAATTTCCCAATCATATTTTACCGATGTTAGAAAGAAGTAAACCCTTAAATTATGGTTTAGAAGCAGGAAGTAAAGCTGAACTATTACTAGCTATGTCTTATAACAATAAAAATGCACCTATTACTGTAAATGGTTTTAAAGATAAACAGATGATAATGTTAGGTTTTATTGCTAAAAGTCAAGGACATGATATAACACTGACTATTGAAGGTCTAAATGAACTTCAAACAATAATTGATGTATATGAAGAACTTAACTTACCATGTCCAAATGTTGGTTTAAGAGTTAGACTTCATAGTTCTGGAAGTGGTACATGGGCAAAAAGTGGTGGTATAAACTCTAAGTTTGGTTTGAGCTCAATGGAAATCCTTCAAGCATTTGATATGTTAAAAAAACATAATTTGATTGATGTTTTAAAAATGATACATTTTCATATTGGTTCAGATATGAATAGTATTAGTCCTTTAAAAAAAGCACTTAAAGAATCAGGTCACATTTATGTTGAGTTAAAAAAGATGGGTGCGGATAGTTTGGATTCTATTAATATAGGTGGTGGACTGGCTGTTGAGTATTCTCAATTTAATAGTACTATTCAATATAGTTTAAAAGAATTTTCAAATGATGTAGTTTTTACTTTAAAAGATATTAGTGAAAAAAATGGTGTGAAGCCACCAAATATTTTTACTGAATCAGGAAGATTTATTGCAGCTCCTGGGTCTGTATTGATAGCTCAAACACTAGAACTATTTTCTAGTGAATATAATGAATCAAATATTCGATTAAAAGATGAAAATCCTCCTATTATAGAAGAACTCAATTTCTTATTTGAAGATATTACAAAAGAAAATGCTAAAGAGTATATGCATGATAGTTTAGCTCACCTTGAATCTATTTTAACTTTGTTTGATTTAGGTTATGTTGATTTAACAGATAGAAGTAATGCTGAAGTTTTAACTAATCTTATTATTAAAAAAGCTATTAAACTAAAAGATACTCAAAATGATAAAGAATTAAAAACTCTGGATGATAAGATTCAAGAAAAGTATTTATTAAATTTTTCTATTTTTCAGTCTTTACCAGATTTTTGGGGAATAAATCAAGAGTTTCCTATAATGCCATTAACCCATTTAGATAAAGAAGCTACAAGAAGTGCTAATATATGGGATATTACCTGTGATAGTGATGGAGAGATACCATTTGAAGCTCACAAACCATTGTATCTTCATGATGTGGATTTGACACAAGAGGAATATTTTTTAGGATTTTTTTTAGTAGGAGCTTATCAGGATGTGTTAGGGATGAAACATAATTTATTTACTTCACCTTGTCAAGTTAATATTGTATTTGAAAAGGATGAGATGAAAATTAAAAATTTTATAAAATCTCAAAGTATATTGGATACTTTTGATGATTTAGATTATGATAGTACTAAAGTATTAAATAATCTTTTAAATAAAACTAGCAATGCAATGTTAAAAGAAATTTTACAAGAATATATAAAAGATAACAGTTATCTAAAAACAACACAAACAGAAGGGAACATTACTATATGACTTTATGGAGTTTAATCAAAGAAGACTTTTCGCTACCTCGGAAGAACGATCCGGCATTGCAATCTCAATTGGAATTATTATTTAATTATCCAGGAGTGTGGGCAATTGTCAATTATCGAGTTGCAAATAATTTATATGCAAAAGGATATAAAAAAATTTCACGACTAATAAGTGGTTTAAGTCAATTTCTTACAAATACAGATATTCATCCAGCAGCTACTATTGGTAGACGTGTATTTATTGACCATGGTTTTGGTGTTGTTATTGGTGAAACTACTATAATAGAAAATGATGTATTAATCTATCAAGGTGTTACATTAGGAGGAGTGAGTCTAAACCAAGGTAAACGACACCCTACAATCCAGTCTAATACTGTTATTGGAAGTGGTGCAAAAGTTTTAGGAGATATCACTATTGGTGAGAATTGTAAAATTGGTGCAAATTCTGTTGTAGTTAAAAATGTTCCATGTAATTCTACAGCAGTGGGAATTCCTGCAAGAATAATTCGTAGAAAAGATGATGATTGTACTGAAGGTACAATGCTAGATCATAATAATTTACCAGATGTATCTAAAGAGATGTTTTCATATCTTTTAAAAAGAGTTGCTGTATTAGAAAGTGCATTGAAAAAATATGATGGTATTGATGTTTCAAGTGAAGATAAAGAATTAGAATCTACATATGAAAATATTATTGATGCAATGGATAATAAAGATTAAAAGTATAATATGACATTAGTCTTATTTGGAATCATCACTGGCTTTGTTTCTGGCTTCTTTGGAGTAGGTGGTGGGATGATTCTTATCCCTATGCTGCTCTTGTATGGGTTTGATATGAAAAGCTCTGTTGCTATATCTATTATGCAGATGGTTTTTAGTTCAATATATGGAACACTTCTTAATTATAAAAAAAATAAGAAAATTCTAAAAGATGGTATGGTTTTAGGTATTGGTGGTTTTTTAGGTGGATCACTGAGTGGAGTAATTGTACCAAATGTTGATGGTCAATATCTAAAATATCTCTTCTTATTTATTATTATTCTAGCTATCATACGAGTCTATCTTACCTCTGCTGAGCATACGAAAGAGGTGAAAAAACATGATGTAGTTGCCCTAGTAATTGTAGGTTTTATTATTGGAATGATTGCTATGAGTATTGGAGTAGGTGGTTCAGTGATGCTTACTCCTATCCTCGTTGGTTATATGTTTTATAATTTAAAAGATGCTACTTCTTTAGGATTGTTTTTTGTTATATTTTCTTCAATGGCAGGTTTCATTAGTTTAAGTCTAAGTGGAAATATGCTTTACAATGAAGGTTTTATAGTAGGAATAGCATCTTTAATAGGTGTATATATTGGTATTAAAGTTAAAAATATTGTACACTTAAAGTCGTATAAAATGCTAATACTAGCACTTTATACGCTTATTTTGCTTTCTATATTATTTAAATTATAAGGGTATCGATTTTATGATTTTTTTCTAGTATAGATATAATTTTATCAATACTAGAATCTTTGCAATATAAAGCATTAAAGTCTAACTCTTTGATAGTCTGATAGATTTTATCATCACTTAAATATTGAGTTTCTAAAATTTTAATATCTCCATATCCATAGTGCTCACGTAAATAATCGATTTCGATATTCGAAATATCGTTATCTTGTGAGGCTAATATAAATCGGTTTGTTTGTCCATAGGGAACAATCTGTTTACTTTTATTAAGGAAAATAGGTTTAAATAGATTGAAATTATTGAGTTTTTTTAAATCTAATTTATATTCAAATAGCTCTAGCTGTTGTAATAAATCATTTATATACACAGTTGGTAACTTGATTTTATCGAAAAATTTATCTTTATGTGAAAATGATGTTTCAAATAAAGAGTGACTCGTAAGATTTTTGATACTATATTGATTGTTTTCTAAAATCATTACATTTCCACTGATGGCATTTAAAAGTTGTAAATCTGTACCAAATATGAGTTTTTCACTTTCTAATGCATTTAAAATTTCAAAATCTTTTATAAGATCATTTTGTAATAAAATGATATTGGCTAATTCTTTTGTTTTAAATACATTTAGTAAATTGAAAAATATTTTATTTGTTTTAATAAACTTATTTTTATGTTCCATTAATTTATATCTTAATATATTAGATACAGATTTAGAAAAATCCTCAACCTTTATCCAAGCAATTTCATTATCTATAATAGTAGATTCAAAATCTAAAATAATAGCAAAAGCACCTTTTTTTATTGCTAATTCTATCTCTAATAGATTTTGCGCAAAAAAGGCATCACCTTCATTTACTTTTTTAATGTTAGTATGGGTTTGTGTTATAAAAGATATTGAAGGGGAGTTTAGAAGTTTCCCCTCAACTATATCAGTTAGTGCTGATATTTGCATAGTTAAATTAGCTTACTTTTGTTCCAGCTACTTTAGGAGCTTCTGGTCGTAACAGAGATAAACCATTCTCGTCTTTGGCTGCTAAAAGCATACCTTCACTTAACATACCCATTAATTTTGCAGGTTTTAAGTTTGATACAACACAAGCTTGAGTTCCTACTAATGATTCTGCAGAATAAAACTCTTTTATACCTGCTAAAATTTGTCTGTTATTTTCTTCTCCAATATCTACTTGTAGTTTCAATAGTTTTTTAGATTTTGGTACTTCAACAGCTTCTACAATTGTTCCAATTTTTAAAGATGTTCCAAAAAATTGATCAATTGTAATAATATTGTCTTCTTCTGAAGTAGATTCTTTTTTCTCTGCTTCTTTTCTTGGTTTTTCTACCGCCGTTTCTGCTTTTTGAATCTCTGCAGTTGCAATTAATACATCTTCTATTCTAGGAAATAGGGCATCAATTTTAGTAATTGTTGTATCATGAACAATACCTCTTTTTAGAATCAATTTTTTGTATGAATCATTATCAATTGTGATTCCAAGTGATTTTGCAATTTCAGTTGTTTTTTCTGGCATTACTGCATTTAACATAATAGAAACTTTTGACATGATATTTACAATAAGAGCAACTAAAGCCATAGCTTCTTCTTCTCTATCATTCTTCATCATTGCCCATGGTTCATAATCACCAATAGCTTTATTTGCAATAGTTAATACCTTCCATAACTCTTCTAGATATCTATTGATTTGCATATTATAAATTAAAGGTTCTGCTTTTTCTAAGATAGCATGTGATTCATCTAACTCTTTTTGATGGTATTTTTCTACATCTTTACTTGTAACTTTAAAGTCAAAATATTTCCCACTCATCCCTTGGATTCTATTTAATAAGTTTCCTAAGTCATTACCAAGATCAGAATTGATTCTATCCATTAATGCACGTTGAGAAAAATCACCATCTTGACCAAAAGGAACTTCTCTAAGCATAAAGTATCTAAATGCATCTAATCCATAAGCATCAGCAATTTCTCGAGGATCTACTACATTTCCTTTTGATTTTGACATCTTTTCCCCATCTCTAGTCCACCAACCATGAGCAGCAATATGATCAGGTAACGGTAAATCTAAAGACATTAAAAATGCAGGCCAGAAAATAGCATGAAATCTTAAAATATCTTTTCCAACTAAGTGCACTTTACCTGGCCAAAAGTCCATGTTTTTATCATCTGTACCATATCCTAACGCTGTGATATAGTTCATTAGTGCATCCATCCAAACGTACATAACATGTTTGTCATCATTCATAGAAGCAGGAAGTTTAACACCCCAATCAAATGAAGTTCTTGAAATTGACAAATCATGAAGTCCACCTTTTACAAAATTAATAATCTCTTTTGCTTTTGCTTTTGGCAAAATAAATTCTGGATTGTTTTCATATAATGCAAGTAATCTATCTTCATAATTAGAAAGTTTGAAAAAGTAACTTTCTTCTTTTACTATAGTTGTAGGTCTTCCACAATCAGGACAACCTTCATTATCTATAAGCTGAGCGTCTGTAAAAAATGTTTCACAACCTACACAATAGTTACCTTCATAGTTACCTTTATAGATATCACCTTTATCAAACATTTTTTGAAAAGCTTTTTGTACACCTGTTTTATGATCTTCATCTGTTGTTCTTATAAATTTATCATAAGAGATATCAAAATCATCCCATAATGTTTTAAATTTTCCACTTATTTCATCCGCATATTCTTTTGGAGATTTGTTACGTAATGCTGCACTATCTGCTATTTTTTGACCATGTTCATCTGTACCAGTTAAAAAGAATGTTTCAAAACCTACTAATCTACTGTATCTTGCTAACATGTCTGCAATTATTGTTGTATAAGCATGACCTATATGAGCTACATCATTTACATAATAGATGGGTGTTGTTATATATACTTTTTTGCATGAATCTGCCATTTGTGTTCCTTGAATCTATATTATATTTATACGCGATTATATCTAAAATTTGCTGAATACGATTTTAGGTAAATTAGATAATCACTTTATAGATTAAAATTTATAATTTTATAGTATAATAAGATTATGAATTATAATATATTATGCATAGACGATAAATCGAACTTTTCAAAACAAGATGAACATGCGTTAGAGCTACTAGTTAACAGTGATTTACATATTGAAAATAAGATAGATAAAGTTACAGAATTATTAAAATATAAAGAGATTCATTTAGTAATTATAGATATCAATATCATGAGTATAAACTCATTAAATTCTTTATTTGAAGAATTATCTATAAATAGTCAAGACTTACCCATATTAATATTATCAAATAAAATAACTGATCTCGAAGAATTAAGTAAAATTTTTATATATGATTTTATTGATGTGACATTAAATAATGAAATACTTTTAAAAAAAATACAATTTTGTTATAACTTATATAAAAAAGAGTTACAACATAAAGAAGATATGCAGCAACTTCTATATATAGATAATTTAACACAACTACCAAATAGAGCAAGATTAATCAATGATATTAAGGATGATACTATAGGTATTACATCTCTTGCAATTATAGATATAAATTCTTTTAAAGAGGTGAATGACTTTTTTGGATATAGAATAGGGGACACAATACTTAATAAAGTTGTATCAACTATCGAAAATATTATTCAACGTGGTAATAGTAA